>ERZ1046568.140-NODE-140-length-62259-cov-34.429667_pt1 | contig 62259 bp, 44 predicted proteins | sample MGYA00383092_ERZ1046568 | MGnify/ENA primary metagenome ERZ1046568 (study PRJEB29581, sample SAMEA5548362) | metagenome | biome: marine; feature: coastal; material: water | depth 1 m | study: Short-term variability in the microbial, nano- and picoplankton... | reverse complement strand
CTCTGTGAAGTGAAGTCACAATAATTACAAAACGCTCAAACCACATTCCGATATTCACAACAATTGAAATAAAGAATGAGAACATGATACTTGTTCTGAGTCTTTTAAACCACATAAATTGTGGTGAAAACACATTACATGACATCATAGCCCAATAAGCCCATGCGTAGGGTCCCGTTGCTCTGTTCAAAAAGGCATATTGTTCGTATTCAACTCCTGAATACCAAGCAATAAATAATTCAGTTATATAAGCAACACCAACAATGGATCCCGTAATCATAATTACGATATTCATTAATTCGATATGCTGGACTGTAATATAATCTTCAAGATTACATACTTTACGCATGATAATTAGTAAGGTGTTTACCATTGCGAATCCTGAGAAGATAGCCCCTGCAACAAAATATGGAGGGAAGATCGTTGTATGCCATCCTGGAATTACCGAGGTGGCAAAATCAAAAGACACAATAGTATGTACTGATAATACCAAAGGCGTTGCAAGGCCTGCAAGAACCAAAGAAACTTCTTCAAATCGCTGCCAATCTTTTGCACGTCCGCTCCAACCAAAACTTAATAAAGAATAAATTTTCTTTTGGAACGGCCTTACAGCACGGTCACGAATCATTGCAAAATCAGGCAATAATCCAGTCCACCAAAATACGAGTGAAACAGATAAATATGTAGAAATCGCAAATACATCCCACAATAATGGAGAGTTAAAATTAACCCATAACGATCCAAATTGATTTGGGATTGGAAGTACCCAGTAAGCTAACCAAGGTCGTCCCATGTGAATAATTGGAAATAAGCCTGCTTGAATTACAGAAAAAATTGTCATGGCTTCCGCAGATCGGTTAATTGCCATACGCCATTTTTGTCTGAACAACAAAAGGACTGCTGAAATTAGGGTACCAGCGTGACCAATCCCAACCCACCAAACAAAATTTGTAATATCCCAAGCCCATCCAACAGTTTTATTGAGGCCCCAAGTACCAATTCCAGTGGAGACGGTGTAAACCATACATCCTAACCCCCAGCCAAAAGCTGCAAGTGCAATAGAAAATACTACCCACCATAGTTTATTTGCTTTTCCTTCAACGGGAGCAACCACATCCAAGGTCACGTCATGGTATGACTTGTCCCCGGTAACTAATGGTCTTCTAATAGGTGCTTCGTAATGAGACGCCATAATAATTTTATGTTATTTCTTAATTATTTTATGCTTCGTTTGTGTTCCTTACTTTAACTTGATATACCACGTTTGGTTTTGTTCCTACGTGATCTAATAAATGATAAGCGCGCTCATCATCCTTAAGTTCTGTAATCGCACTTTTCTTATTGTTAATATCTCCAAATGCAATAGCGCCAGAGTCACACGCAGATGAACACGCTGTTTTGAACTCATCTGGATTTACTTCTCTGCCGTCACGTTTTGCGTCTAGGATTGTTTTCTGTGTCATTTGAATACACATAGAACATTTTTCCATAACCCCTCTAGAACGAACCGTCACATCTGGATTAATTACCATACGTCCTAAGTCATTGTTCATGTGGTAATCGAACTCATCGTTCTCGTTATACAAGAACCAGTTAAATCGACGTACTTTGTAAGGACAGTTGTTTGCACAATAACGGGTTCCTACACAACGGTTATAAGCCATGTGATTTTGGCCTTGTCGTCCGTGAGAAGATGCTGCTACAGGACAAACCGTTTCGCAAGGTGCATGATTACAATGTTGACACATGATTGGTTGAAAAGCAACTTGTGGATTCTCTGATGGAGTTTCCATCTCTCCAAAAGTGCTTAACGAGCTTCCAAGACCCTCAATATTCTCTTTGATTGTGTTATCGCCTTCAAAAGTTTCATCTGAAGAGTAGTACCTATCGATTCGTAGCCAGTGCATATCACGACTTCTACGGATTTCTTGTTTTCCAACGACTGGAACATTATTTTCTGCATGACATGCTATGACACAAGCGCCACATCCAGTACATGAATTTAGGTCAATTGAAAGATTAAAATGGTGCCCAATTGAGCGATCAAATTCATCCCATAAATCAACATCTGGTGAATCAACCGGAGTTTCTTCATGGTTTAATGAAACCATGGTCATTGGATTCCAATCTGCCGCAGACTCAGTATTAAAGATCTCCAAAGTAGTTTCTTTGATAATATCTCCCCTACCCATTAATGTATTGTGTAACTGTACGCAGGCAAACTCATGGTTTCCGTCTGTTAGTTCTACTTTTGCGTTTTGAACTGTATTGAAGTTCGTGTAAAAAGGATAGGCGTTAACACCTGTTTGCATTTCTGTTTTAAGGCCTTCGCTACGGCCATATCCGAATGACATTCCCATTGTGCCTCTTGCTTGCCCAGGCTGAATAATCACTGGAACTTTAACAGTTACACCGTTTACAGTAACGTTAGCATATTTTCCGTTCAAACCACCATTTGCGTCGTGGCTATTTTGACTGAAGAAAGTACTCGTATCTTGATAAAATCCTAATTCTTTAGCATCAAATTCAGATACAGTTAAATAATTATCCCAAGTTGTTCTTGTAAGTGGGTCAGGAAATTCTTGTAACCATGGGTTATTCGCTTGTTGGCCATCTCCCATTCCTGTTTTTGGATAAAGCGTTAGCTCAAAGTCATTAGTAAGCGGAGTCGAAGCTAGCGTTTTTGCGGCTACAAATAAGGATGTAATTTCGGTCGAATCAAAAGCATCGGCAGTATCAACAGTAGCTGAGCTTGTTGAAGTATAAACACCATCATGTAAGGCGTCGTTCCATGAAGCGTCTTTTAAGATGGTACTTTTCCAATAAGTCTTTATAAAATCGTGGTAAGACCCTGAGGTCCCAACAAGTTCTAATAAAACGTCTTGAAATTGTTTTGTATCAAACAACGGACGAATTGTTGGCTGCATGAGCCCATAATGCCCTTTTTTAGTTTCAATATCACCCCAAGATTCCAAATAATGAGGCGCGGCAGCAACATACTGTGATATCGAAGCAGTCTCATCATTTTTCATTGAGAATGTAACTGATAGTTCTGTTTGTTTTAGCCCTTCTTTGAATGCGGTTGCATTAGGAAGCGTATAGGCTGGATTAACGCCAGCCATAATAACAGCACCAACAGTACCCGCATTCATGTCTGATACTAATTTGGCAACCGCTTTGTCATTCCCTAAACGAGTTTGAGTTGGATGAGCCGTATCAAACGCTTTACTATTTAACTTTTCGTTGATTGCTAAAACAATGTTTTGTGCATTAACGTCTTGAATTCCCGTAAGAACAACAGCGTTAGAACCTGCTTTCAATAGTTCTGAAGCGGCTCTGTCGACAGCTGTTCGTAAATGTAATGGTAAGTCTCCACCTACATTAGTCCCAAACAATTTTCCATAGAGTTTTGCAAGAACAACTTTTTGCTGTGAAGGCTTGAGAGCTATGCGAACATCTGCGTTAGCTCCTGAAAGAGTCATGTTTGATTCAAACTGTGTATGACGCGACATTTTTCCGTTTTTGGGAACGCGTCCTTTTGCATAAGCTGCATCAAATCCACCACCTTGCCAGTCTCCCAAGAAATCAGCTCCGATAGAAATAATTGTTTGTGCTTTGGAGAAGTCATAGTTTACTAACCCTCTACTGCCATATTTATTTTGAAAAGCATCTGCTGCTTCAGATTCAGAAATCGCATCATAAGCAATGTGGCTTACGTTTGTATATTTTTGTTTAAATTCCGAAATTAATTTATAAGTCGATGGACTTGCAAAGGTTTGTGTTAATAACACAATTGATTTATCACTGCCTTTTAAAGCCTCCAGTTTTTGCAAAACTTCTGAAGTAAGTTCACCCCAACTAATTGCTTGGCCGAATTTTTGTGGAGATACAACTCTTTGGTTATCATATAAATCTAATACTGATGCTTGTACTCTTGCATTAATACCGCAACTCGCTTTGGCCAAACTATTAGACTCCACTTTAATTGGTCGACCTTCTCTAGTCTTAATTAAAATGCTTGCAAAATCGTATCCATTAGCAATAGCAGTTGCATAATAATTAGCAACACCAGGTATAATTTGTTCTGGCTGCACTACATAAGGAATCGATTTAATAACAGGACCCTCACAAGCCGCTAAAGAGGCGGCAGCTGTACTAAATCCAACGTATTTTAAGAAATCACGGCGCGTAGTACTTGAATCTTTTAAGGTTTCTTTGTCCCCTAAAAAATCATCTACAGGAATCTCTTGTGTAAACTCCTTTTGTTTTAGCGTCTCAACAGCAGAACTATGGTTTGGATTTAACTCCTCAACACTTTTCCAATATTTCTTGTTTGATGACATATATATAATGTTACTTGTTGATCGTTTTAATTAAGTTCTAATAATGACATTTTCCACATTCTAACCCACCCATTTGTGCGGCAGTTAATTGCTCAACTCCGTATTTCTTAGAGAGAGCTTCGTGAATTTTTTCATAGTAGCCGTTATCTTGAACTTTGACATTTGTTTCTCTGTGACAGTTGATACACCAGCCCATTGTGAGAGGGGAAAACTGATACATTACTTCCATTTCCTCAACAGGACCGTGACAAGTTTGACACTCGAGTCCAGCTACTGTAACGTGTTGCGAGTGGTTGAAATATGCAAAATCAGGAAGGTTGTGTATTCGAACCCATTTTACTGGCTTTGTTTTTCCTGTGTATTTTTGATTAGCATCATCCCAACCAACAGCATCGTATAATTTCTTGATTTCCCCATCATAAAACTCTTTGCTATACTCATCGTTTCCTGTGCTTTCTGAAACCTCATAAATAGATTTGTGACAGTTCATACAAACATTAAGCGCTGGAATACCTGAATGCTTACTCACACGTGCAGAGGAGTGACAGTATTTACAATCAATCCCATTATCGCCAGCATGAATTTTATGAGAGTAATGGATGGGCTGAATTGGCTGGTAGCCTTGGTCAACTCCAACTTGAGATAGGTAACCGTACACAAAGTAGGCACTCGATAACAAAAAGAAAATTGCTGTAACCAACATTAAAAATTGATTTTGAACAAATGCTTTCCAAAGTGATTTTCTTTTAATCGCTTCAGCTATTTCTACATTGTTTGCAGATGCAAAACGCCGTAAAGTTTTATTCACTAAAAATAAGCCTAAAGCGAGTAACCCAAAAAGAATTGCTAGTGCACCTAGTACAATTTCCTGAGACACTCCGCCACTGCTTTCAACATTGGCTTCACTCGCACCAACTACTGCGACTGTAGGGGCAACTTTTTCTTTCGCTGTGTAAGCTAAAATGTTATCTATATCCTCATCAGAAAACTGTGGAAAAGCAGTCATTGCTGAGCCATTGTATTCCGCATATATTTTGTTGGCATATGCATCACCAGACTTAATCATTGCAGAACTGTTTCTAATCCATGAATTAAGCCAGGCTCGGTCTAAACCTTCCGTTTCACTGAGCCTAGTCTCTACGTTGCGAAGGGCTGGACCAGTCATCTTTTTGTCTAACTGGTGACATGCCGCACAATTTGCATTGAACAAAGATTTTCCCTTGACCGGATCTCCGTCTTGAGCAAAAAGTGACGTGAATATAATTGTTAAAAATAAAAGCCCTGTTGAAAGTAATTTTGAGGGCGCGTAAAATTTAAATCCTTGTTTCATAGTGTCGATAGGGGTCGTTTCTAAACTTTAATGCGATTTCTTCAAGCAATCGTAAAATATTACACTTTAAAATCTTCCGCAAAAGTAAGATATAATGTCCATTTTTAAAATGTTAGATCTGCGTAAATTCCTAATTTATAAACATTCTAAATAAGTAAAAACCAAAGCAATTAACTTTATTGAATTACATTTGCAATAGTAATTTAATAACATGAAAAAAAGTATATACATATATTACATAGTAACGGCCTTGTTTTCAGTCCCTATTTTAGCTCAAGAGGGTTTGATTACAATTAATAAAAGTGAAGAGATAGAGCGCATCCTAGCTTTGAAAAAAGAAGTGAACGAAAGGTTGCCTTTTATGAAAATTCAAATATATAGCGGGCGACGTTCATACGCGAAAAAAGCTTTGGCGGAATTTAAAGCTAATTTTCCGGGCCAATTTGTAGAAATGAAATATGAAACGCCAAATTATAAAGTATGGGTAGGAAAGTTTAGGACACGTCTAGAGGCTGATAGACAACTTATTTGGGTCAAAACAAAATTTTCAAATGCCTTTTTGTTTACTCCGTAGTAAATTAATTGACAAAAAAAGATTACTCTAGCTATTTTTAATTTTCAAATATTATTTTAATTTCTTTTTTACTTGAATTTCTTGGAATGCTTCAAGAACATCTCCAACATTGATATCATTATAATTTTTTACCTGCATACCACAGTCGTATCCTTTAGCTACTTCCTTCACATCGTCTTTAAAACGCTTCAAAGAACTTAATTCTCCTGTGTATACAACAACTCCTTCTCTAATTAAACGGATTCCAGAGTTTCGGTAAATTTTACCGCTGGTAACCATACACCCGGCAATGGTTCCAATTTTAGATATTTTAAATGTTTCTCTAATTTCAGCAGATCCTGTAATTTCTTCTTTGAATTCTGGAGACAACATCCCCTCCATTGCATCTTTAAGATCATTAATCGCATCATAAATGATTGAGTACATTCGAATATCAATTTCTTCCTTATCAGCCATTTGTCGTGCATTACCCATTGGTCGGACATTAAAACCAATAATTATAGCATCTGAAGCAGAAGCTAACAAAACATCGCTTTCAGTAATAGCCCCAACGCCTTTATGTATAATATTTACTTGGATTTCTTCCGTTGAAAGTTTTTGAAATGAATCCGTCAAGGCCTCAACAGAGCCATCTACATCTCCCTTAAGAATTATATTAAGTTCTTTAAAATCTCCTAGTGCAATACGTCTACCAATTTCATCAAGTGTAATATGACGTTGTGTTCTAACAGATTGTTCACGCTGTAGCTGGGTTCGTTTAACTGCAATTTGCTTCGCCTCACGCTCATCCTTAAAAACGTTAAACTTATCTCCTGCTTGTGGTGCGCCATCCAACCCTAGAATGGATATTGGAGTAGAAGGGCCCGCTTCAAAGATGTCATTTCCGCGCTCATCATGCATAGCTTTTACCTTACCACTATTTTTTCCTGCGAGTACATAATCCCCGATTTTTAAGGTTCCTGCTTGTACTAGGATAGTAGACACATATCCACGTCCTTTATCTAAAAAAGCTTCAACTACTGTCCCTACGGCGGCTTTATTAGGGTTTGCTTTTAATTCCAACAATTCAGCTTCAAGCAGTACTTTTTCTAGTAATTCTTTTACACCATTTCCTTTAAGAGCTGAGACGTCGTGGGATTGTATTTTTCCTCCCCAATCTTCAACTAATAAATTCATGTTAGCTAGGGCTTCCTTTATTTTTTCAGGATTTGCAGCTTGTCTATCTATTTTGTTAATGGCAAAAACAATTGGCACTCCAGCTGCTTGTGCATGAGCTATAGCTTCTTTTGTTTGAGGCATAATATCATCATCGGCGGCAATTACAATAATAGCAATATCTGTAACTTGAGCTCCACGTGCACGCATAGCAGTAAAAGCTTCGTGACCTGGGGTGTCTAAAAATGCTATTTTTTGGCCTGTGGACAAAGTAACGCCATAAGCTCCAATATGTTGAGTAATTCCTCCTGATTCTCCTGCAATAACATTTTCCTCTCTAATATAGTCTAGTAAAGATGTTTTACCGTGATCGACATGACCCATGACAGTTACAATTGGCGCTCGAGTTTCTAATTGTTCTTCTGTATCGACGACATCCTCAATAGCTTCATCAATATCTGCGGTCACAAATTCTACAGTATATCCGAACTCTTCGGCAACAATAGTTAATGTTTCAGCATCTAATCGCTGATTCATTGTAACCATCATTCCTAAAGACATACATGCAGATATAATTTGAGTAACCGAGACATCCATCATTGTAGCTACCTCACTTGAAGTGACAAACTCAGTAACCTTAAGCACCTTGCTATCAAGTGCTTGTTGTTCTTGATCTTTTTCTGTCTGTTCCCTGTGTTGATCTCTTTTTTCTTTTCGGTACTTAGCACCTTTTTTACCTTTATTAGATTTTCCCTGTAATTTTTCAAGAGTCTCCCTAACTTGCTTTTGAACTTCTTCAGCCGTAGGCTCAACTTTTGGAGTTTGAGCTCTGCCTTTATTTGGACGGCTTCTAAAATTGCCCTTATTTGGTGAAGAATTATTCCCTACCTTGCTAATTCGTCGACGCTTTTTCTTGGCATCGGCTGAGTTTACACCTGCTGTCGGAGTGGCTGGCTTAACTTTTTTAGGTTTATTGAATTGGGTTAGATCAATCGTTTGGCCAGTAGACTTAGGTCCTGATAATTTTTGATAATTTGTAGTTTCTACTTTTTCATTTCCAGTAATTGGAGATTCATCGATTCCTGATTCTGACTTGATGGATTTTAGTTTGGACGATGAAGCTGAGGAAGTTTCTGCCTCTTCTTTTACTTTGTCTAACTTTGTCGATGTGGCCGTTTTTGTTAGTTTGTTGGTTTTTGACTCGTTTTCAGGCTCAGTAATTTGAGTTGCCTTTACTTGTGAGTTCTCGGGCTGATTTGATAATTCTGGTTCTTGGCCCTCAGTCAACTTAGCCTCAGGTGCTTTGGGGGAAATTTTCTTAGGAGCTTCTAAATCTATTTTTCCAACTTTCTTTGGCCCTTCTAGTTTGGATTTAGCCTTAAAAATTTGTTTAGCTGATTCTACTTTTTGAAGCTTTTCCTCAATTTCTAGTTCACGCTGCACACGAAGTGCTTCTTTTTCTTTAAGCTTTGCCTCACCAACTTCTTTAGACGCAACTTTCTTACTAGCATCTGTTTGAAACTCTCCTGCAAGGAGATCATATACTTCGGAGGTAATTTTAGTTGTTGGGCGTTTTTCTATTTCAACGTTTTTTGTTTCCAAAAAATCGACTGCTCTGTCGAGTGAAATATTTAATTCCCTTAAAACTTTATTTAATCTAATAATCTCAGCCATAAATTGCCTTTGTTGTTGTTTTTTATAGATTTACTGAAATTCCTTTAGCAAATCAAGGTATAAAATGCCTATTAGGCTACCAATATAATAAATTTTAATCTTCAAACTCTTCTTTAAGTATACGAACAACTTCTTCAATTGTTTCTAACTCTAAATCTGTGCGTTTAACTAAGTCAGTAACATCCTGTTCAAGAATACTTTTTGCTGTATCTAATCCTACTTTAGCAAACTCTTCAATAACCCATGCTTCAATTTCGTCAGAAAATTCTGAAAGTTCAACATCTTCTTCAACACCTTCTCTAAACACGTCTATCTCATATCCAGTTAAACGACCTGCTAGACGAATGTTATGCCCACCTCTACCAATAGCTTTACTTACCTCTTCTGGTTTTAAAATAACCTCAGCTCTTTTGGATTCCTCATCAATATTTACAGATGTTACCCTTGCAGGACTTAAAGATCTTGTAATGTACAGCTGTAAGTTGTTTGTATAATTAATAACATCAATATTTTCATTTCCAAGTTCACGAACAATGCCATGAATTCTAGAACCTTTCATTCCGACACAAGCGCCAACTGGGTCAATTCGGTCATCATAGGAGTCTACAGCTACTTTTGCTTTTTCACCTGGGATCCTAACCACATTTTTGACAGAAATTAGACCGTCAAATACTTCTGGTATTTCTTGTTCAAATAATTTCTCTAAAAATATTGGAGCTGTTCTAGAAAGAACAATTGATGGTTTATTTCCTTTTAGGTCTACACTCTCAATAATCCCTCTAACATTGTCACCTTTTCTAAAAAAATCAGAAGGAATTTGTTTATCCTTGGGAAGAACCAGCTCATTCCCTTCATCATCTAATAAAATAACTGCACGATGACGAATATGATGAACTTCAGCAGTATAAATTTCTCCTTCAAGTTCTTTAAATTGCTTGTAAATATTAGTATTGTCATGCTCTTGGATTTTTGAAATCAAGTTTTGACGAAGCGCCAGTATGGAACGACGTCCTAAATCAAACAGCTTAACTTCCTCAGAAACATCTTCACCAACTTCAAAATCTGGTTCAATCATTTGGGCGTCTGTTAACGAAATTTCTTGATTATTATCTTCTACCGCATCATCAGCTACGACCACTCTGTTTCTCCAAATCTCCAAGTCACCTTTGTCAGGGTTGATGATGATATCAAAGTTATCGTCGTCACCAAACTTCTTTTTTAATGTATTTCTAAATACATCTTCTAGGATTGACATTAATGTCACACGGTCAATTAGTTTATCATCTTTAAACTCTGAAAACGAATCAATTAACGCTAAATTTTCCATAATTTATAATCTTATATTAAAATAATATTTTCACTTTTGCCTCAATTATTTGATCATACAAAAGGGTTGCTTTTTTATGAACCGTTACTTTTCCCTTTCCTACAGGTTTAGGCTCTCTAGCTTTCCACTCAAGTAAAATGTCACTTTCACTGGTTTTTGTTAAAACAGCTTCAAATTTTTTGTTTTCTAAAGCTATGATTTCAAAAGTTCTACCAATGTGTTTTTTGTATTGTCTTCGATGCGTAAGTGGAGTAGATGCCCCAGAAGAAGAAACTTCTAATGAAAAATCATGTTCATCTCTATCAAAGCTATGCTCTATTCCACGGCTTACAAACATACAGTCCTCAACTAAAACTCCTTTATCACCATCTATTACAATTCTAATTCTGTTACCATCTAAGACTTCAAAATCTATCAAAAATAAATCAGGTCTTTGTTCAAGACAATCTTCTAATAATTCTTTTACTTTATCTCTAAACATTTGGTATAAAAAGAGGGGACTTTAAGTCCCCTCGCATTTTCATTTATCATTCAACGGCGTAAATATACGACATTAAAAATGAATTTAACAAGTGTTTGCACTTGTTTAGTTGGCCCACTAGGGCTCGAACCTAGACTCTTTGGTACCAAAAACCAACGTGTTGCCAGTTACACCATGGGCCAATCTCACAATGAGGATGCAAATTTATGATAAAGTTTTGTTTAGGCAAACATTTTTAAAATTATTTACAAATGCTTTTTTGGTTTATAATATAAACTTGTTTACTTTTGTTTATTAAAAATTTATAAATATGAAAGATCAAATTCAACTAATCAACGATGCGATAAACAAAACAAAAGAAAATTTAAAAGAAAGTTCCTTTAATTTTATCTTTTGGGGGTTATTAATCGCAATTTTAAGCTTTTTCCATTACTCATTTCCTGAAATTGTTCAAAAACATGTCTACTCAACCATGCTGTACTGGGTTTTAATACCTGTTCTAGGTATGATTACAACAATATTATACAATGTGAAAAAACAAAAAAAAGTAGGTTATGAAACATATATAAGCCGGGCTTTAAAAATAATTTGGGGTGTGTTTAACATCTCTTGGATTGTTTTAATTTTTGTATCGCTTGAAAAAAAAATTAACCCCACAGAATCTATATTATTTTTACTTGGAGTAATGATCCTTATAACTGGACTCTTAATTCGCTTCAAGCCATTTTCTTTTGGAGGGGTTTCCGTTGTTACGTGCAGTATACTTTGCGTTTACACACCAAATAACAGCTGGTTGTTATTAAACGGTATTGCCGCTATTTTAGGGCTACTTGTCCCTGGAATTGCTCTTTATTACAGGAAATCAAATGTTTAATCCTCTAGATAAGATATTAGTAAATCCAATCCGACTAATGATTACATCCGTCTTGGTGAAAGTAGAAAGTTGTGATTTTAATTTCCTAAAACAACTCACCCAAACTACGCAGGGAAATCTAAGTGTGCAGCTAAAAAAGCTCAAAGAAAGCGGGTATATTTCTATTGACAAAAGTTTTGAAAAAAACTATCCGAAAACCAATTGTAAAATTACAAAAGCCGGAATTAAAGCATTTGAAGATCATTTTGAAAACCTGAAAAAATACCAGAATCTAAATCTAAAATAAAAATCATGACAAAATTAATAATCTTATTGGTCTCAACAATTAGTTTCCATTTTATTTTAGCACAAGAACCAAATAGCACTCACACATTGATAATTACTGTAAAAAAAATTGAAAGCATAAAAGGCAAATTACAGGTGTGTCTAACAGACAGAAAGGAGGATTTTTTAAAACAGTGTAAATACGTAAAGTCAGTTGCAGTAACAAACAAAACAATTTCATTTGAAATAGCAAACATAAAAACAGGTATTTATTCAATTTCGCTGTTCCATGACGAAAATAGTAACGGAGTTTTAGACACCAAAGGAGTTTTTGGGATCCCAAGTGAACTTTATGGGTTTTCTAATAATCCAAGTTCTACATTCGGTCCTCCTAGTTTCGAAAAATGTACAGTTCTAATTGATAAGAATAAAAAAATATCCATTGAATTATAATAACAAAATATAAGCTAAACATATATGTTTTCAATAACCAATATTAATGTATAACATATTTAAGTCTTAGTGCTTTTTTATTAAAATGAAAAGTGAACCAGTTTTTGACTGATTTTAAAGTAATTCCATCAGCATTCTTTCCTCTGTTAAGTTATTATTATTAATTTCGCTTCAAACTTCAATTTTACAATATGGCAGATTTTAATTTTAAAAAGTGGAACCTTATCCTAGGATGGCTAACTTTTTTAATTGCTTTTATCACTTACAGTCTCACGGTCGAACCAACCGTTAGTTTTTGGGATGCCGGAGAATACATATTAACGTCTTCCAAGCTGCAAGTTGGACACCCACCAGGAGCACCATTTTTTCAAATGATGGGTGCTTTCTTTTCTGTCTTTGCCACAGATCCTACACAAATTGGACTCATGATTAACATGATGAGTGCCACCGCTAGTGCCTTCACTATTTTATTTATGTTTTGGTCGATTGTATTGCTAATTAAACAAGTAATTAAAAAAGATATCAAATCATTAAATGGGCAAAATGCCGCTGTTTTAGGAGCCGCGTTTGTTGGAAGCTTATCGTTTGCTTTCACAGACTCTTTTTGGTTTAATGCCGTTGAAACTGAAGTCTATGCCATGGCCACATTAATCATGGCTGTTTTATTTTACTTAGGACTGCGCTGGGGAAATGATATGTTTTCCCCAAGAGGTAATAAATGGTTGATCCTTATTTCATTTGTAGTAGGGCTTTCTTTTGGGGTTCACTTCATGGGCCTTTTAACCATTCCCGCAATCAGTCTTATCTACTTTTTCAAAAACTATAGAACAGTTACAATTAAGAATTTTATTTTGGCAAATCTTGCAGGGATCGCTATTTTATTGTTTGTATTTAAACTATTGGCACCTAACATTCTTAGATACTTTAGCGTCTTAGAAATCTTTTTTATTAACTCTGTTGGTCTCCCCTTTAATTCAGGGTCTATCATTGCTTTTTTTCTGCTCGTTGGTTTTATAATTTTTGGTATCCGATACACACGTAAAAAAAATTATGTCAACTTAAATACAGCTTTATTGTGTGTTACATTTATAATAATTGGGTTTTCTTGCTGGATAATGCTGCCAATACGTGCAAATGCTAACGTAACTGTTAATGAAAATAATCCTTCAAGTGCTAGAGAGTTATTAGCTTATTACAATCTTGAACAATATCCCAAAACACACTTATTCTATGGGCCGCAATTTACAGACCAATACGCTGGTCTAGATAAAAACAATCCCTATGTTGATGACAAACCAAAATACGAAAAAGATGAAGCGCTTGGTAAATATGTAATTGTAAACGATTACAAGAACGGTTTACAAAATTACAATTCTAGGCACGCTTCTTTGTTACCAAGAATGTGGAGTTCAGAGCATGCTGAAAACTACATGATGTATGCTGGGTTTTTAGACTTTTCAATTAAGACTGAATATCAAATGCAAAACGAATTAAGGTCAGCTATTAATGATTTTAGGAATGCAGTTGCAAATGGTGAAGTTGATTATCAAGACTATCATAGTTTTCTAAAAAAGTATGGGCGGTATATTGATGTTGAAAAACCGTCTTTAATTAAAAACATATTTTACCTTTTTGACTATCAAATTGGTTATATGTATTGGAGATATTTTATGTGGAATTTTACGGGTCGTCAAGACGATATTCAAGGAAAAATGGATCTTCATGGAAATTGGATCAGTGGATTTGACAGTCTCGACGAATACTTTTTAGGAATGTCACAAGAAAACCTGCCTAGTGACGTTAGAAACAACAAGGCAAGAAATACCTATTATTTCTTGCCCTTGTTATTAGGGTTAATTGGCTTGTTTTTTCTTTTTAACAAGGATAAAAAACTATTTTGGACCATGTTAGTGTTTTTCCTATTTACAGGAATTGCCATACAAGTATATACTAATGTACGACCGTTTGAGCCACGCGAGCGCGACTATTCACTAGTTGGATCCTTTTATGTATTTGCGCTCTGGATTGGATTCGGAGTCTTTGCGATCTATGAAAAATTTAGTGATTTTTCAAAATCTAGTCTTTTAGCACCTCTAGTTAGTCTGGTTTGTTTAGTCGCAGTTCCAGGAATTTTAGCAAGTCAAAACTGGGATGATCACGATCGTTCTAAAAGAAAGACTGCTCATGCTATGGCAATACAATATTTGGAATCCTGTGACCCTAATGCTATAATTTTTACCATTGGGGATAACGATACTTTCCCGCTTTGGTACGCTCAAGAAATTGAAGGCATTCGTAGAGATGTTCGAGTAGTTTGTACTAGCTTGTTTAACGTGGATTGGTACATCGATCAAATGAAACGTAAAGCTTACGAAAGTGCTCCAATTCCGTCTAGTTTGTCTCATGAACAATACAAGTGGGGTACTCGCGACTATATAATCAAAGAACTTGTCACAAAAGACACACTAAGTCTTGATCAATTTTTAGGATTTATTACAAGCGATGATGAGCGCACTAAATACAAACACGTACTCCAGCAGCAAGGGTATGATACCAGTGGCCAAAGAAGCCAAGATCTGAATGCTAATTATTTACCTACAGAAAATATTAGAATTCCCGTAGATAAATTAACAGTTTTAAAAAACGGTATTGTTAAAGTTCAAGATTCTTCTTTAATCGTTCCTCACATTGATATTAAGATAAAAGGTGCTGCACTTTACAAGAATCGCCTAATGATGCTGGACATTATTGCTAATAACAATTGGGAACGGCCAATTTACTTTACAGGTGGTGCATTTGGAGACGAAGATTATATTTGGATGAAAGACTACCTTCAGTTAGATGGATTAGTTTATAAACTAGTTCCTATAAATACTACGGTAGATAAAAACAACCCCTTTGATATGGGGCGAATTGATACAGATAAAATGTATAATATGGTTACAAATTGGGATTGGGGAAATAACGGTGATCCAGAGATGTATCACGATGTTGAAACACGTAGAAATAGTTTAACTTACCGCGGAAATTTAGCACGTCTCATTGAAGCTTTGATTAAAGAAGGTAAGTTAGAAAAAGCTGAGCAAATTGCGGATTTAGCTATGACAAAAATGCCTGTAGATATGTTTGGTTTTTACACGCTTCTTGAGCCTTACATTGGCGCATATTATGAGCTAAAGGCTCCAAAAAAAGCACGAGAATTGTTTCTGAAGGTTAGTATTAAGTACCAGGAAAGTCTGAGCTATTACAGTGACCTTTCAGAAGAAAATCAGTCTAAATACATACAAACAATATATAGTGATATTGAGCGATACAGAAGCTTAGTCGACATTACAACTTTTTATGAAACTGAAGACTTTATAAAAAAAGAGATGGGTAAATTTAATGATTATCTAAGGCTATTTACTGGAGATCCTGAAAGCGAAGAATTGCAGCAAGAAGATATTTTAGATCAAAGCAATTAAAAGCCGTTAAATAAATTCTTGAATACGGCCAATAATCGTATTGGCATCAAGTTCGCCGCTTTGTCGCCATTTCATGTCACCTGACTTGTAAATAATTAAGGTTGGTAAGCCCTTAATACGAAGTGCTTCCGCGAGGTCTTGGTTTTTTTCTACATCAATTTTAATCACTCGTGCTTTGTCTCCCAAGGCAGCAGCAACATCTCTAAGCACGTCGTGCATCGATTCAGACTCATCACTCCACTCTGTAAAAAACTCGAATAAAACAGGAACTTCAACGTCTATTAAATCTCCAAATTTTGACATATCTTGAAATTTTTATTTTTCAATTGTTAAGAGAAGGATTAGATTAACTTCGTTAACACAATAATAATAAATGATTTATTTGTGGTAAATATAAGGTTTTCTGACGTTTAAGTGTTACTTATCCCTTTTTTTAGCGTTATAACGGAAATTTCTGGCCATATTCCGACACGGCCTGGGAAAGCTAAAAAGCCAAATCCGCGGTTAACATTTATAAACTGGCCAGCCTTTTTATAAATTCCAGCCCAGTACTTATAACGCCACTTTATAGGACTCCATTTCAACACGCCAGGAATTTCGATTCCGAATTGCATTCCATGAGTATGACCGCTAAGTGTGAGTTGGTAGTGAACAGGGTGTTTAACAACTTCGTACTGCCAATGAGATGGATCGTGGCTGAGTAATATTTTAAAATCCGTTGGATTAACATTAGAAGTTGCTAGGTCTAAATCGCCTTTCTGTTTGAAATCCTTACCCCAGTTTTCAACTCCGATAATAGCTAGACGGTCGTTTTCTTTTTGAATAAATCGACTTTCGTTTCTTAAAAGATCAAAACCCATTTCTTTTTGGATATCTAATAATTCTTGAAAATTATCAGCTTTATCTTTTTCCGTAGACCAGCGGGTATAATCTCCATAATCATGATTTCCTAAAACGGAAAAAATACCATCGACTGCTTTTAATTTAGAAAAAGTTGACTTCCAAGGTTGCATTTCTTTTGATCTACTATTTACTAAATCTCCCGTAAACATAATAACATCAGATTCTTGTTCATTTACTAGGTTAACAGCATACTCAATTTTCTCTTTGTTATCAAAACTACCACTGTGAATATCACTTATTTGTGTAATCTGGTACCCTTCAAATGCTTCAGGTAAATCATCAAAAAATAATGAATACCTTAAAACTTTAAAATTATATTTTCCTTTTGTGATACCATACAATATGGACAAAAAGGGAATAGAAGCCAAACCTAATGCAAGTTGTCCAATAAACTTTCGTCTAGAACTAAAAAGTCTAGAAGAGTTGTCAGGTTTTGAAATAAAATAGTTATAAGATGCCTCAAAAGTTCTATAAATATCTTCTCCAAATACAAAAATCAATAATACTAGCTTTGGAACATAAACCAAAACGAACAATGCAAATGCCAAATAAAATCCTTGATTGTTTACTGAGCTTCTGTCAAAAGTAATTACCTGATAAACTAAATTGGAAAATATTATAGTTGAAATAATTAAGTATCCGTATGTTACAAAGGGATTTTTTATGACACTTCGGAAGCTTTGAAGAGCATAAAAGTCTAATGCTATAATTAAGAATATAAAAATTACAATTCGGATCATATTACGTTATTTCGATTTGTAAAAATAATACAAATACAGATTATAATTAAGTTAATATTATTATTTAACGATACTTTTAGTTTTGTATTTTTTTAGTATATTTCTGATTATTACAAAACCGATCCATAAGTTGGCAAACAAATCATTTTAAAAGAATTGTTTAGCTAAAATAAAAAACACTAATAATAAAAAAATGAGTACTAAAAACAACAACTCTGCGCTAACCACATTGGTAACCGTTTTCTTTTTCTGGGGATTTATTGCAGCTTCGAATGGAGTATTTATTCCATTTTGTAAGACCTATTTTAATATTGATCAATTTCAGTCTCAACTTGTAGATTTTGCTTTTTACGGCGCCTACTATTTTGGAGCGTTGTTATTATTTGTTCTGTCAAGTGCTGTCAAAAAAGATATTCTAAACAGTTGGGGCTATAAAAACGGAATTGTCTATGGTTTGCTGGTGTCGGCTCTTGGTGCATTATTAATGTACCCGTTTGTGGACGGTGCGCAGCAAGGAGATGGCTCGGTATTCTATTTAGTATTATTGGCCTTATTTATAGTTGGACTTGGGTTTTCACTTCAGCAAACAGCAGCTAATCCATTTGCTATTGCACTGGGAGAACCAGAAACAGGATCTCAAAGATTGAATCTTGCAGGAGGGGTTAATTCATTTGGAGCAACTATTGGACCTACTGTTATTGCTTTGATAATTTTTGGATCTACTCCTCTTTCAGGAGATGAACTAAATCAAATGATTTTAAACAATGAGATAAAATTAACAACAGTTCAATTGCTTTACTTAGGAGTGGGAGCTTTGTTTTTAGTGGCTGCGGCATTATTTCATTTTTCTAAAAAATTGCCCAATACAAAGACAGATGAGCTATTTGAACCGGCTTATAAAGCTAAAAATATACTAATAGCTTTAACTGTTGTTATTGTTGTCTGTTTTGGATTGATTTTCAATACATATGCAAACGGAGCGGCAGCGACTGAAGCCATTGAAAATAAACGGCTTTACTTACTCTTAGTAGCTTTATTTGCGGTGATTTTAAGTGTATTTTTTGCTAACACTCGAGCTACAAAATCTCCTGAAGGATGGGGTGCTATGAAATACCCACAGCTAGTTTTAGGTATGCTGGCTATATTTACTTATGTCGGAGTAGAGGTCACTATACAAAGTAATCTTGGTGAACTATTAAAATCTGTTGTTGATAAAGTTAACAACCTAAACCCATTGGGGCTAAAAGTAATGAATGATGCAGAAATTGCACCATTCATTTCTCTATATTGGGGAGGGATGATGATCGGGCGTTGGGTAGGTGCTATAACAGTTTTTAGTCCAAGTAAAGGGCTTAAAAAGTTGCTACTAATTATTGTACCTTACATTGCTTTTGGCGTAATTTTACTAGTAAATTTTGGAAAGTATTCCTCAACAGAAATCTTATTATTTGGTGTTTGTGTAGCCATACAAATTGGTGGATTTTTCCTAGCAAAAGACAACCCTATTACAACATTAAAAATATTTAGTATGTTAGGAATTTTCGGAATGGTTATTGGGGTTTTTGCCTCAGGCCAATTGGCTTTGTATGCATTACTCTCTGGTGGTTTATTTTGCTCTATCATGTGGCCGTGTATTTTTACGTTAAGTATTTCTGGACTAGGAAAATATACCTCTCAAGGCTCTGCATTTTTGATTATGATGATCTTAGGAGGTGCTATAATCCCACCGCTTCAAGGAAAGTTAGCAGATATTTTTAGCATACAATCCTCTTACTGGATAGCTGTTATTTGTTTTATATATTTATCATTTTATGCCTACAAAACAAAAAGTGTATTAAAAGCACAAGGGATTTCTTTTGACAAAACAAATTAGTACTAAAAAGCTTTCTTAAAATCTTTAAATAGTAAAAAGAGAAACTAATCATAATAATGGCTGAACAAAAACGCTTATTTCTATTAGATGCTTATGCTTTGATTTTTAGAGGATATTATGCGTTTATTAAGAATCCAAGAATTAATTCAAAGGGGCTTGATACCTCAGCAATACTTGGTTTTACTAACTCATTATTGGATGTTATAAAAAGAGAACGTCCCGACCACATCGCGGTATGTTTTGATAAAGGTGGTAGCAAGGATCGTGTTGAGATATTTAAGGAATATAAAGCAAATAGGGATGCAACTCCAGAAGGAATTAAGCTTGCGGTGCCCTACATATATAGAATTCTAGAAGCCATGAATATCCCTGCAATTGTCAAAGCGGGATTTGAGGCAGATGACATTATTGGAACACTTGCAAAAAAAGCTGAGAAAGAAGGTTTTAAAACTTTTATGGTTACACCCGATAAAGATTTTGCACAGCTGGTTAGTGACAACATTTTCATGTACCGACCTGTGTTTGGGGGCGGATATGAAACTTGGGGGGTTGACGAAATAAAACAAAAATTTGAAATTGAAAACCCGCTGCAAGTTATCGACTTTCTTGGGATGAAAGGAGATGCTTCTGATAATATACCGGGACTTCCAGGTGTGGGCGATAAAACTGCAAAAAAATTAATTGCTCAATACGGGAGCATGGAGAATCTTTTAGCCAACACTCATGAGCTAAAAGGCAAAATGAAAGAAAAAATAGAAGCTAATGCCGAGCTTGGACTCTTATCTAAAAGACTAGCCACAATATTGCTGGATGTTCCCATAGAATTTAATGCTAAAAGCTGTGAACTTAAAGCTCCAAATTCTGAGAAGGTTGAGGCAATTTTTCAAGACCTGGAATTCAGACGTCTAATTGACAACTTCAATAAAACATTTGCAATCAAAAAACTGGAAGCGAGCCCCTCAATTGAACCGTTAGCTCCAATGCCGAAAAAAAGTATTGCAATTAAGACACCCCAAGCAGGAGCTGGACAGTTTTCTTTATTTGGTGGCGGTGAAGCCGAAACGTCTTTATCGCCTCAAAACTACGGAAGAGAAACAGCTAGTTCTACAGTTCACTTTTACCAAAATGTGACTGGAGAACTGGGCTTAAAGCTATTTATAAAACAACTAATGGCACAACCGTCCGTTTGTTTTGATACTGAAACTACAGACTTAAATCCACTTAAAGCAGAGCTCGTTGGTATATCTTTTTCATGGGAAGCACATAAAGGGTTTTATATCCCTTTCCCTGAAAGTTTTGAAGATGCTAAACAACTAATTGAACTATTTCGTCCTTTTTTTGAATCAACTTCTATTGAAAAAATTGGACAGAATTTAAAATACGAAATTAAAGTTTTGCATAAATATAAAATTGATGTTAAAGGAGTTTTATTTGACACCATGATTGCGCATTATCTAATCAATGCTGATATGCGACATGACATGGAGGTATTGGCAGAAACCTACTTGAATTACACTCCTATCTCTATTGTAGAATTAATTGGGAAAAAAGGGAAAAACCAAATTTCAATACGGGATGTTTCACTTGAAAAGCTTACAGAATTTGCTGTTGAAGATGCAGATATCACTTATCAGCTGGCAAGTCATTTTAAAAAAGAATTAATAGATGCTGAAACATTAAAGTTGTTTAATGACATTGAAATTCCGTTAGTGAAAGTACTAGCATCGATGGAGTTAGAAGGGATCAAATTAGATACTGCGTTCTTAAAATCTCTATCAATTGAGCTTAGTAATGACATCGGATCTCTTGAATCTAAGATATATGAGGCTGCAGGAGAAACCTTCAATATTGCCTCTCCCAAACAATTAGGACTAATTTTATTTGAAAAGTTGAAGCTGGTAGACAAACCAAAAAAAACAAAAACTGGTCAATATAGTACAGCTGAAGATGTATTGTCCTACCTGGCTAAGGAACATACAATTATTCAGCACATTTTAGAATACAGAGGGCTAGCCAAGCTTAAAAGTACCTATGTGGATTCACTTCCAGAACAAGTTTTAGAGAGTACTGGACATATCCACACAGAATACATGCAAACGGTTGCCGCTACAGGTCGCTTAAGTAGTAATAATCCCAACTTACAAAATATTCCTATTCGAACTGAAAGGGGTCGTCAAGTGAGAAAAGCATTTGTCCCAAGAAGTGAAGAATATACGCTTCTAGCAGCTGACTATTCGCAAATAGAACTAAGGGTGATTGCTGCCATGAGCGAAGAAGAAACCATGATCGAAGCTTTCAAAAATGGCGAGGATATTCATGCTTCCACCGCTGGTAAGGTGTTTGATGTTCCAATAAAAGAAGTGACTAGAGAACAGCGTGGAAATGCTAAGACTGTAAACTTTGGAATTATTTACGGAGTATCTGCTTTTGGTCTAAGTAATCAAACAGACTTAAGTCGTTCAGAAGCTAAAGAATTAATTGAAACATATTATGAAACCTATCCCAAGCTTCGAAAATATATGAGCTCTCAAGTGGATTTCGCTAGGGATCATGGTTATGTGACAACACTGTCCAACCGACGCCGTTATCTTAAGGATATCAATTCTCGTAATGCTATTGTAAGAGGAGCGGCAGAAAGAAATGCCGTTAACGCGCCAATTCAAGGGAGTGCAGCTGATATTATAAAAATTGCAATGATTAACATTTACAATAAACTAAAGCAGGGAGGATTTAAAACAAAAATGCTATTGCAAGTTCACGATGAATTAGTCTTTGATGTTTATAAGCCAGAATTAGCAAACATGAAGAAGTTGATAAAACAAGAAATGGAAAATGCCTACAAACTAAGCGTTCCTTTGGATATCGAAATGGATATGGGAACTAATTGGCTAGAAGCACATTAAACTACATTTCCAGTGCCTTTTTCACATTACTATCCATCAAAAATTCTCCCGGATTTTCAAGGGCTTCTTTAACTGCTACTAAAAATCCTACAGATTCTTTACCATCAATTATCCTGTGATCATAGGATAAAGCTACATACATAATTGGCCGAATCTCTACCTTACCATCAATAGCGACTGGGCGCTCGATTATATTATGCATTCCAAGAATTGCACTTTGAGGAGGATTAATAATTGGCGTTGAAAGCATACTTCCAAACACACCTCCATTGGTAATTGTAAACGTACCTCCAGACATTTCGTCCACTGTAATTTGACCATCACGCGCAAGAATTGCCAAGCGCTTTACTTCCGATTCCACTCCTCTAAATGATAAGTCTTCTGCATTTCTAATTACTGGAACCATTAAGCCTTTTGGTCCTGATACAGCAATACTAATATCACAAAAGTCGTAACTAATCATTTCTTTTCCGTCAATCATCGAGTTAACAGCTGGAAATAATTTTAAGGCGCGAACGACAGCTAGGGTGAAGAAACTCATGAAGCCAAGACCAACGCCGTGCTTTTCTTTAAACGTTTCTTTGTATTGTTTTCTTAGTGCAAAGATTGGTGACATATCAACTTCGTTGAATGTCGTCAACATGGCTGTTTCATTTTTGGCTGTCACCAAACGTTCCGCGACTTTTCGTCGTAACATAGAAAGTTTAGATCTTGTCACACCACGACCTTCAATATTAATCTGCTGTCCCATGGATGGCACCGCCTTAACAGCATCTTCTTTAGTGATCCGACCATCTTTGCCTGTGCCTGAAATAGTAGTCGCCTCAATTCCTTTTTCAGAAAGTATTTTTTTAGCTGCTGGACTTGCGGATCCAGTAGCATAAGTCGTATTAGTTGGCTCCTCAGACTTTGGCGCCTGAGTAACTTCCGACTTTGTCGAAGATCCTTTAACAGTCTCTACTGACTCTGGTTTTGAAGCATTCGTATCAATAAGACAAACAACAGCTCCAACTTCAACAGCGTCACCAACCTCTGCTTTGAATGTCACGGTTCCACTGGCTTCAGCCGGTAACTCCAAAGTTGCTTTATCACTATCTACTTCTGCAATTGCTTGATCTTTTTCTACATAATCTCCTTCTTGAACTAGCCATTCTGCGATCTCAACTTCTGTAATAGATTCGCCTGGTGAAGGCACTTTCATTTCTAAAATCATTGTGTGTTTATTTTAGTTTTTTTCTTTGGTTGTCTTTTGTTTTATCAAAAACAAAGTTTATGATTTCTTGGTGTCTTTTTTTAGAACGTGTAGCACTTCCTGCAGCAGGTGCACTATAACTTCTCCTTGATGCAACTCTCCAATTTTTCACATCGTCTATGTGCATTAATATGTGAGCATAGGCCCCCATATTTCTAGGCTCTTCTTGAGCCCAAACAACATCTTCTGCGTTATTATATTTACTTATAACTGCCTTGATTTCACTTTCAGGTAATGGAAATAATTGTTCTATGCGAACTAGGGCTACATCAGTTCTCTCAAGTTTTTCTTGCGCTTCTAATAAATCATAGTAAAATTTACCCGTCACAAATACTAATGTTTTGACTAAGCTTGCTTTAGAAGTTGCATCATCAATTAGCATCTGAAAACTCCCATTTGCAAAATCGTCAACTGATGAAACGACTTTTGGGTGGCGTAATAAACTTTTTGGAGTAAATACAATCAAAGGTTTTCTGTAATTTGCCTTTAATTGACGTCGCAGTAGGTGAAACATATTTGCAGGAGTAGTACAGTCTGCAATAAACATATTGTCTTTTCCACAAAGCTGTAGATAGCGCTCCATTCGTCCAGAGGAGTGTTCAGCTCCCTGTCCTTCATAGCCGTGTGGCAAAAACAGTACTATCCCATTAGGAGTTTTCCATTTATCCTCTCCACACGATATGTATTGATCGATCATGATTTGAGCCCCATTACTAAAATCTCCAAACTGAGCCTCCCATATAGTAAGAGTGTTTGGACTTGCCATAGCATAACCATAGTCAAATCCTACAACCCCATATTCGGATAGTAATGAATTGTAAATATTAAATTTTCCTTGACTTGAACTTATGTTATTTAAAAGAATAACTTCTTCTTCGCTATCTTCAACTTTAACAACCGCATGACGGTGAGAAAAAGTACCTCTCTCAACATCTTGTCCAGAAAAACGGACATTGAAACCTTCTTCTAAAAGGGAACCAAATGCTAAATGCTCAGCCATTGACCAGTCGAGTTTATCAATTTCAAACATTTGTTTCCTGGCTTCGATTAAACGAGAAATCTTGCGTATAAATTTTTTGTCTTTGGGGAGCGATGAAATAACTTTACTGATTAATCCTAATTTTTCTTTAGAATAACTAGTGTCAACAGTAAGTTTCATTTTTTTTACTTTGGCTTTTGGGAAGTCTTCCCAAGCCTTTTGCATAAACGGCGTAATAACTGTTTTGTCTTCTTTTCTTGAAGTTACTAATTCCGTTTCTAATGATGCTTTATAGTTTTTCTCAAGATTAGATACATAATCAGAACCTATTACCCCTTGATCTATTAATTTTTGAGCATAAATATCACGAGGATTACTATGACTAGCTATCGCTTTGTACAGCTTGGGCTGGGTAAATCGTGGCTCATCTCCTTCATTGTGACCATACTTTCTGTAGCCTAACAAATCTATAAATACATCACGCTTAAATTGCATTCTAAAATCTAATGCAAATACAGTGGCATGAACAACAGCCTCAGCATCGTCAGCATTAACATGTAGTACAGGAGATAATGTTACTTTTGCTACATCGGTACAATAGGTTGACGAGCGCGCATCCAAGTAATTAGTAGTAAATCCAATTTGGTTATTTACTACAATATGTATGGTCCCATTAGTCTTATATCCTTCCAATTGAGCCATTTGAACTACCTCATAAACTAACCCTTGTCCGGCTATTGCAGCATCTCCGTGTACTACTATTGGCAATACTTTACTTGGATCTTCAGGTTGAATAGCATCTTGTTTAGCGCGTGTAATGCCTTCTACAACTGCTCCTACTGTTTCTAAGTGTGATGGGTTTGGAGCAATACTTAAATTAATCCGATTGCCATTATCAGTTAAACGATTACTTGTCCAACCAAGGTGGTATTTTACATCACCATCAAAGACTTCTTCTTCGTAGTCTTTTCCATCAAACTCACTGAAAATATCACTTGCGGATTTTCCGAATATATTTGTAAGCGTACTGAGTCGACCTCTGTGTGCCATTCCCATTACAAACTCTTTTACGCCATACGATGCGGCCTTCTCAATTAGCGCATCCACTGCCGGAATCAAAGACTCATTACCTTCTAAAGAAAATCTTTTTTGCCCAACATATTTTGTATGTAAAAAAGTTTCAAATGACACTGCATCGTTTAGCTTTTTAAGAATATGTTTCTTTTCTTGATGACTAAAGCTCCCGTGGTTGTCATTTTTATTGAGTTTTTCTTGTATCCACTGACGTTCATTAGGTTTTCGGATGTACATATATTCAACTCCAATTGCATCACAATAGATAGCTTCTAAATGCTCGATTATAACTCGTAAATTCTGAGGTCCTATACCAATAACTTCCCCGGCGTTAAAAACAGTTGTTAGGTCTTTTGAAGACAAACCAAAGTTTTCAATTTGAAGATCAGGTTGGTATTTTCTGCGTTCTCTTACAGGATTAGTTTTAGTAAATAAATGACCTCTAGTTCTATAGCCATCAATTAATTTAATTACCTGAAATTCTTTCTGAACCTGCTCAGGAATTTGTGTCATTACACCTTCTACTATTTCGCCTGCAGCGCCATAACTTTCACTTCCAAAATCATAACCCTGGAAAAAAGCTTTCCAACTTGACTCGATACTGTCAGGGTCTTGTTGGTACTGTTCGTACATGTCTGCAAAATAAGCAGTATGAGCGGCGTTAAGAAAAGAATACTTATCCATGATTTACAATTCTATTTTTCAAGTAAAGAATATAAACAAAAATACGATTTTTCACAAAATAGGTTGTTGAAAATAAGATAAATATGAATAAATTGTAATCTAGATATATGTTTATGTTTTTAACTATACATCCCTTGTCATGAGTTCCATTCCAAAGGCTTTGAGCATTTGCTTATTGGAACTAGACATATTAATTTTTTCTAAAACATCAAAAGCTGCTTTAGTGTAAAAAGAAATTGCCTTCTTAGTGGCAAGGTTTGATTCGGTTTTTACATACAACTCTAGAGTTTTGGAAACTTTGTTGTCTATGTTTTTAGAACTGCTTAGAAATAGTTGAGTTAGTTGACTACAAATTTCTGGAGAGCCATTTTCAATAGCTTTTAAAAATAAATAAGTTTTTTTATTTTCTAATATGTCTCCACCAACCTGTTTTCCGAATGTTTCAGGGTTTCCAAATGCATCTAAATAATCATCTTGTAGCTGAAATGCTATCCCAAGATTTTTTCCAAACTCATAACAGCGATCTTGATCTTCTGTTGAAGCATTTGCTACAATCGCACCCATTTTCATAGCAGCACCAACCAATACTGCTGTCTTGTACTCAATCATTTTTAAATACTCATCAATAGATACTTTCGTTCGAGTTTCAAAATCAATATCATATTGTTGCCCCTCACAAACTTCGAGAGCTGTTTTACTAAACAACTTTGCTAACTCTCTAAAGGTCGCTGGAGGGTAGTTTTCAAAAAGTTGATAGGCTTTAATGAGCATGGCGTCTCCAGATAATATTCCCGTATTCAAGTCCCATTTTTCGTGCACGGTTTCTTTGCCTCTGCGCAAAGGAGCAGCATCCATAATATCATCATGAATCAAAGAAAAGTTATGGAAAACCTCAACAGCTAAAGCTGCACTCATTGCCCGGTTGACATCTACATTAAAACATGCTGTTGTCATAAGGGTCAAGACAGGCCTTAGACGCTTACCACCAAGACGTAGAATATAATCTATAGGTTTATATAGACTTTCTGGCTCCCTTGAAAAGTTATATGACTTAAGAAATTCTGTAAATTGTTTTTGATAGGTCTCAATTACTTTCATTCCACAAAAATAAGGGAATTATGACAACAAATTTAGAAAGGAAAAATATTAAATGTTAAAAAAAATACAAAACTTAGGAAACTTTTACTGTTTTTATAGTTTCCTGATGTATCTTTGCACCCTGTTATGAAAGAAAAAATTATTAAAAAAGCAGAGGAATTGTTTCTAACTCTTGGGTTCAAGAGTATAACAATGGATGACATTGCAAATGCAATGGGTATTTCCAAAAAAACAATTTATACTCACTTTGCCAACAAAACAAAGCTAGTAGAGGTTGTAACTTTTGAAGCTCTAGATCATATTCATCAAGGAATTGATAGCATAACAGAAACATCAGCAAACCCAATTGAAGAACTTTACCAAATCAAGATGTTTGTAATGAATTACTTGAAAAATGAAAAAGTATCTCCACAGTTTCAGCTAAAAAAATACTATCCAAAAATCTATGATTTGTTAAATATCAAACAATTTGAAAAGATGAACTCCTGCGTAATAGACAGTCTTAAAAAGGGTGTTGAGACTGGATTATTTAGAGCTGAAATTAATCTAGATTTTATTTCCAGAATATATTTTAGTGGAACCAATGGCATTCGTGATATTAATGTTTTTCCAGACAATCTTTTTGATAAACACTATATTATTGAAAGCTATCTCGAATACCATTTAAGGGCTATAGTTACAAGTAAAGGCCTGAACATATTAAATAACTACCTAAACCCAAACCTTCATAAGAATGTTACATAAATTTGTTATTTTCTTGCTTTTAGCTACTTCGCTGAATGCTCAACAAAACAAATATAGCTTTACTTTACAAGAGGCTGTAGAATTTGCAATTAATAATAACAGGGCCATCCAAAATTCAGAACGTGATGTGAAAATTGCAGTGCAAACAAAGCGAGAAACAACTGCAACTGGGCTGCCACAGGTCAATGCAAACATTGGATATAATAATTGGCTTGAACAACAAGTCTCGCTAATTCCTGCAGAGTTTTTTGGCGGTGTACCCGGCCAGTTTTCAGAAGTTACATTTGGAACCACACAAACAATGAATGGTTCTATTAACATTAAACAAAAGCTATTTGATGGATCGTATTTAGTAGCGCTTCAAGCCGCAAAAGTGTATCTTGAGATATCTAAAAATGCAAAAGAAAAAACAACAAATGAAATCAGCAAAGTTGTGGCTTACTCATATGGGAATGTATTACTAGCTGAGGCAAATTTGGAGATTGTAAATTCAAATATTGCTCTTTTGGAGAAAAACGTTTGGGAGCTTTCCAAAGTATATGAGAACGGCCTCGTAGAAGAAGAAAGTCTTCAACAGTTACAACTTACGCTATCAGGCTTAAAAAGCAATCAACGCTACACCAAGAGATTAAAAAATATAGCTTACCAAATATTCAATAATTCTCTAGGACTAAATCTTACAACAAAAGTAGTATTGACAAACAGCTTAGAAGAATTAGTTGTATTTTATTCCTCCCTGACCCCTTCAATTTCTGAAAATGAAATTGATGAAGTTATAGACTTTAAAATTGCTGTCAACTCTGTGAAGTCTGACGAGCTATTGTTAAAATTAGAAAAAAGTAAATCATTACCAACATTAAATGCTTTTATAAATGGTAGCTACTCCGGAAATAGTGAGCGATTTTCTTTTACAAAAAACTCCCAAAAATGGTTTGGAGCTTCTTTATTTGGTGTAACATTAGACATCCCTGTTTTTAGCTCTTTTAAAAGAAGTGCCTCAACTCAAAGAGCACGTCTGAACTTAGAGAAGTCAAAGTCAAATTTAGAAGACACTACTAATAAAATTAAACTAGAAATCAATACAGCAAGGAGCAATTATGAATTTGCTGTCGAAGACTTTGAGATTAAAAAAAATGCCCTCAATCTGTCTAAAAATATATCAATTAAAAATGAAATCAAATTTTTTGAGGGCTTAACAACTAGTTTTGATTTATCTCAAGCACAAAGACAGTTATACATGGCGCAACAGGACTACCTACAGTCCATGCTAAATATTTTACTAAAACGAGTTGACTTAGAATCCCTTTTAAACACGCCCCTTAAACGGTAAACAATGACATATAAACAAAATACCCCGCAAATGAAGTCTATTTTATACATAATCCTTTTGTCCTTAGTTGTTGGCTGTAGTACTGCCACAAAGGAATCACAGTCAATTACCGATCTGAAAATACAAAAAACAGAGCTTGAAAATCAGTTAAATAACATCAGCATCAAATTAAAGTCCGTTGAAAGTGCCATTTCAGACTTGGATACTCTCAAAAGGCTGGTCACTGTTACATCTTTTAAGGCAGAAGAAAAAATATTCAATCACTATATTGAAGTGCAAGGAGTTGTAAAAGCGGACAAGACAATCGAGCTTCGCTCTGAGATGGGTGGCACTATAACTGCTATACTGATTAAACAAGGACAAAAAGTCACTAAGGGGCAGATTTTAGCAACCTTAGAGAGCTCTGTCATTGATAATTCAGTTTTACAATTAAAAACACAGCTAGATTTGGCTACAACCACCTATGAAAGACAAGCACGTTTATGGGAACAAAAGATTGGTAGTGAAATCCAATTTCTACAAATAAAATCCCAAAAAGAAGGTCTTGAAAATAGCTTAAAGAGTTTAAAAGCTCAGGCCCGAAAAATGAAGATCACTGCTCCTTTTTCTGGAACTATAGATCAAGTGTTTGCGAAAACAGGAGAACTTATCTCTCCCCAAGTGCCGTTTTTAAGACTGGTCAACCTTGACAATGTTTACATAGAAAGTGAAATCACTGAAACTTATCTTAAATCTATTTCTAAGGGAACAAAGGCGTTGTTAAGCTTTTCGTCTATTGACACCTCTATAGAGGCTTCCATAACTCAGGTTGGAAACTTCATCAACCCTAGCAATCGAAGTTTCAAAACAAGAATAGATATAAAAAACAGTAATAACGGACTAAAAGCTAACTTGCTTGCCGATGTTAAAATCAACGATTTTAATGCTTCTGGAATCGTAATTCCGTCAAAAGTTATTCAAAAAGATCGTAATGGTAAAACATTTGTGTACACACTTGAGGCCAAAGAAGCTAACTATAAAGTTGTAAAAACTTTTATAAAAGAGGCAAATTCCTACAACAACTACTCCTATATTATTGAGGGACTCAACAATAAGTCAACCCTGGTTGACAAAGGTGCTCGACTTGTTAAAAATGGTGATATTGTAAAACTTGTAGACTAAGAAATTATGAACTCAAATAAAATAAAGGAATTTAGACTCTCTTCATGGGCAATTTCTAACAGAATTACAGTGTCTGTGATTACCTTCATTATAATTTTAGGAGGGCTACTATCTTATACTGGAATGGCCAGGGAAAACTTCCCAGAAATTATTGTCCCACAAATTTACGTTGCTACTCCTTACCCTGGAAATTCAGCGCTAGATGTGGAAAAATTAATTACCAAAAGATTAGAAAAAGAAATTAACTCAATAACAGGCGTTGATAAAATTACATCTAATTCAATACAAGGATATTCTAGCATCGTAGTTGAGTTTAACTTTGATTATACACCTGCTGAGGCACTTCAAAAGGTGAAAGATAAAGTTGATGTTGCGATGGCAGATAATGATTTTCCAAAAGACCTACAGTCGGAGCCAAGTGTAACAGAAATGAATTTTAGTGAGCGAATTCCAATTATGAATATTAATTTATCTGGTGAGTTTTCTATGGACCAGTTAAAGGAATATGCTGAATACTTAGAGGATGAAATTGAAGAGCTTTCTGAAATTTCAAGTGTAGACATTAGAGGGGTTCAAGAAAAGGAACTTGAAATAGCGGTCGACTTATATAAAATGGAAGCATCGATGATAAGCTTCACTGACATAGAAAATGCTGTTAAATTTGAAAACATGAGTGTTACTGGGGGTGACATTCTAGAAAATGGTGTTCGAAAGACAGTTCGGGTGACAGGGGAATTTACAGACCCCCTGGGGGTTAAAGACCTTATTGTGAAACAAGAAAAAGGTAATATTGTATATCTGAGAGATATCGCTAAAATTTCGTTCAAAGAGCAAGAAAAAGAGAGTTTTGCAAGAGAGTATATGCAGCCAGTAGTAATGCTAGACGTTAAAAAAAGAGGTGGACAAAACCTTTTAAAAGCATCCACTAAAATTGATAAAATTATTACGAAAGCTCAAAAAAGCGTTTTCCCTAAGAGTCTTGTAATTTCTAAGACAAATGATCAATCAAACGAAACAAGAACTATGGTTTCTGACCTAGAAAATAGCATAATTTTAGGAATCATACTAGTGGTCACAGTATTGTATTTCTTCCTAGGGTTTCGAAATGCTTTATTTGTTGGAATTGCAATTCCATTGTCTATGTTTTTATCATTCACTGTATTGGGGTTTATGGGAGTAACCCTTAACACAATGGTTTTATTTTCTTTAGTTATCGCTTTAGGGATGCTTGTTGATAACGGAATTGTTGTAGTTGAAAACGTGTACCGATTAATGGATGAAGGCTACCCAAGAATACAGGCAGCTAAACTCGGTGTTGGTGAAGTGGCGATGCCAATTATAGCGTCAACAGCAACTACTTTAGCTGCTTTTTTCCCTTTAATTTTATGGGAAGGTATCATGGGAGAGTTCATGAGATGGTTGCCAATAACATTAATAATTGTATTGAGTTCATCACTTTTTGTAGCACTTATAATCAACCCAATGTTGATCTCAGTGTATATGAAAATAATGCCTAAAGAGGAATTCAAAGTTACTTTTATTACAAAACTAGAAAACCTATATGAGCGTTTTTTGAGTTATGCTTTAAAAGGGAAAAATCCTATTGGTATCGTAAGTGGAACGTTTGGACTGTTATTCCTAGCCGTATTACTAATGTTTACTTTTCCTCCAAAAATATTATTCTTTCCTAATACTGATGCTAAACAGGTGTTTGTATATGTGGAATATCCTATTGGAACCGATATTGAAGAGACCAATACTACATCTATGAAAATAGAAAAGGAAATTGAAACTTACTTAAAAAAGTATGAAGTTAATGGAGAAAATTTCTTAATTACTTCTGTGATCGGGCAAGTTGGAGAAGGTACCGCAGACCCTAGTCGTGGTCAAGAAGGTGGTAAAACTCCAAATAAAGCGCGAATTACAATTGATTTTGTAAAGTTTCAAGACCGTGAAGGTGTTAGTTCTGAAACGGTACTCAAAGAAATTCGTGAACTACTACAAGGCTACCCAGGAGTGAGTATTGTTGTTGACAAGCCCTCGGACGGACCGCCAACAGGGCCGCCAATAAATATTGAAGTAAAAGGAGATGATTATGAGCTTATTTTGGAAACAGCTAATAACTTAAGAACCTTTATAAATACATCTAATATAGCTGGAATAGAGGAGCTTAAATTAGACATAGACCAAGGCAAACCTGAGATGATAGTGACAGTAGATCGTCAAAAAGCAAGACGTCTCGGCATTTCCACAGGACAAGTAGGAATGAATTTGAGAACAGCCCTTTACGGTAAGGAAATCTCGACTTACAAAGACGCATCCGACGATTACCCTATTAACATGAGACTTAAGGATGAGATGCGCTACAATAAAAACAGCTTGTTAAACCAAAAAATAACCTTTAGAAATCAAAGTGACGGACAAATAAAACAAGTTCCAATATCTGCTGTTGCTACGTCTGAGAATAAAACAGCCTTCAGTGCAATCAAGCGAATTAACTTGGATAGAGTAGTCACTGTATACTCAAATGTATTGAACGATTACAACCCAACACAAGTCAATGATAAAATTCGAGAAATTACTGAAGAATTTGAAATTCCTAAAGACATAGAAGTTAGTTTTACTGGGGAGCAAGAAGAACAGGCCAAAGAAATGGCATTCCTTAGTAAAGCACTTTTAATTGCAGTTTTGTTAATTTTCTTAATTTTAGTTGCTCAATTTAATTCTGCAACAACACCTATTATTATATCTATTTCTGTGTTCCTTAGTTTAATTGGAGTGTTATTCGGACTTTTAATTTTTAGAATGGATTTCGTCGTTCTTATGACTATGATAGGCATCATTTCACTTGCTGGGATAGTTGTTAATAATGCGATTGTTTTGATAGACTATATTAATCTCACTATTGTTCGTAAGCGACGGATGCTAGAGCTTCCTTTGGGTGGTAAATTATCCCCAGATCTACTCATTGCATGCGTGGTTGAAGGAGGTAAAACGCGTTTAAGACCAGTTTTGCTAACAGCAATCACCACTATTTTAGGTTTACTTCCATTGGCGCTTGGAATAAATATTAATTTCAGAACACTGATAACGGAGCTAAATCCTAATTTTTATATTGGAGGAGAAAATGTAGCGTTTTGGGGGCCAATGGGTTGGGCTATTGTCTTTGGACTTACCTTTGCTACCTTTTTAACTCTAGTAGTAGTTCCTATCTTGTTTTATTTAATCAACAATTTGAAAGCAAAAAAGCTTAAAGTCACTTCCTAAGGCTATTGGTTTTAATTTTTTAATGTTAAATTTGCTCAACTAATTTAGTCTTATGTACAGAAGTCATCATTGTGGGCAGTTAAGAGCCTTAAACATTAACGAAGAAGTGACACTTTCAGGGTGGGTGCAAAAATCTCGTGATAAGGGATTTGTAATTTGGGTCGATTTAAGAGACCGTTACGGAATCACACAACTTATCTTTGATGCAGAACGTACACCAGAAGCAATAGTTAACATAGCTAAAAGCTTAGGGCGTGAATTTGTTATTCAAGTAACTGGTACAGTAATTGAGCGAAGTTCAAAAAACCCTAACCTAAAAACTGGTGACATCGAAATATTGGTGTCCAAACTTACAGTACTAAACCAGGCGAAATTACCTCCTTTTACAATAGAGGATCAAACCGATGGTGGTGAAGAACTTCGTATGAAGTATCGCTATTTAGACATTCGTAGAAACGCCGTTAAAAATAATTTGATTTTTAGACATAAAGTAACGCAAGAAGTTCGTTCATATTTATCATCTCAAGATTTTATAGAAATTGAAACGCCTTACTTAATAAAATCAACTCCGGAGGGAGCCCGTGATTTTGTAGTACCAAGTAGAATGAACGAAGGCCAATTTTATGCCCTTCCTCAATCGCCTCAAACCTTCAAGCAATTATTGATGGTTGGTGGCATGGACAAGTACTTTCAGATTGTAAAGTGCTTTAGAGATGAGGATTTAAGAGCAGATCGACAGCCTGAATTCACACAAATCGATTGTGAAATGGCCTTTGTAAACCAAGAGGATATTTTGAATGTTTTTGAAGGCTTAACAAGACACCTTATTAAATCTATTCATGGAAAAGACATTAGCTCTTTTCCAAGAATGACCTATGATGATGCATTACGAGCATACGGAAACGACAAGCCAGATATTCGATTTGGAATGAAGTTTGGAGAACTAAATGCAGTAACTCAACACAAAGATTTTGGTGTTTTTAACAACGCTGAATTAGTAGTTGGTATTGCAGTTCCTGGCGGAAACAGCTTTACACGTAAAGAAATTGACGGTATTATTACTTGGCTAAAGCGCCCTCAAATCGGTGCTTTAGGGATGATATATTCTCGTTGTAATGACGATGGATCTTTTAAATCTTCCGTTGATAAATTTTATGATCAAAAAGACTTGGCAAAGTGGTCTCAGGTGACTGGAGCGCAAGCCGGTGACCTAGTTTGTATTCTTTCTGGGCCTACCAATAAAGTGAGAACACAATTAAGTGCCTTGCGGATGGAACTAGCAGAACGCTTGGAGCTAAGAAACCCAAAGGAGTTTGCGCCACTGTGGGTTACTGACTTTCCGCTTCTTGAATGGGATGAAGAGAGTAAACGTTTCCATGCAATGCACCACCCATTTACCGCACCTAAACCAGATCAAATCAAATTACTAGATAGCAATCCAGGAGCTGTAAAAGCCAATGCCTATGATTTGGTGTTAAATGGAAATGAAATTGGTGGTGGATCCATTCGTATCCACAATAAGGAAACGCAAGCATTAATGTTCAATCACCTTGGCTTTACGCCAGAAGAAGCAAAAGAACAATTTGGGTTTCTAATGAATGCCTTTGAATATGGTGCGCCGCCACATGGAGGTTTGGCCTTTGGCTTGGACCGTTTAGTGGCAATATTAGGGGGTCAGGAAACCATTAGAGATTTCATTGCCTTTCCAAAAAATAACTCAGGTCGCGATATGATGATTGATGCACCTTCTGCGATTGATACAGCGCAATTAAATGAGCTACACCTAAAAGTAGATCTAAAATAACTTTGTTCTTTAAAAATGAAACACTTGATTTGGTTTTTATTCATTACGACACTGGTCAGTATGCTAATAGGACTGATTGTTGAGTTACCCTACTCAGATAAACTAGTTGGATTCGGGGTAATTGGTTTATGTACCGTTGTTTTTCCATTATTTTCTTATTACCGTTGGAAAGACAAAAAGATGGCTGACTACATGCTCACTGCAGAAAATTTGGAGAAAATGCGTGAGTATAATGACTCTAAAAAAGATTAAAATTAGTTCAACTTACGTTTTTCACTAAAAAAACGCTTAAGGAGTTGAGAAGCTTCATCTGCTAAAACCCCTCCACGTATGACTGTTTTTGGGTGTAGCTTAGTTCCCATAACCCCAAAGCCTCTTTGCTCGTCTTTGGCGCCGTAAATAATAGTTGAGATTTGACTCCAAAACAGTGCGCCAGCACACATTTGACAGGGTTCTAGTGTTACATATAAACTACATTTGTGTAAATACTTCCCCCCTAAAAAGTTTGCGGCAGCAGTGATAGCTTGCATTTCTGCATGCGCAGTGACGTCCGTGAGAAGTTCGGTGAGATTATGAGCTCTTGCTATAATTCTATTATCAACAACGATCACGGCTCCCACTGGAACTTCGCCTTTATCAAAAGCAACCTCAGCTTCCTGAAGGGCCTTTCTCATAAAATAATCATCGTCAAAAATAGCATCCATAAGTCAAAAATACGATTTCAATCTTGTACTTTTGTTATGTAATGAAAAATTTACTCCCGCATATAAACTCCACAGAAGATTTACGCCGGCTTTCGGTCGAAGATCTGCCTCAGCTGGCAAATGAGTTAAGACGATTTATTATTGAAGTCATAGCAAGCAAAGAAGGTCATCTTGGAGCTAGTCTTGGTGTTGTAGAGCTTACAATCGCTTTACATTATGTTTATAACACACCCAAAGATTTATTAGTTTGGGATGTTGGACATCAAGCTTATGGACATAAAATTCTAACCGGACGAAAGTCTGAGTTCCATACAAACAGACAGTTCAAAGGCATAAGTGGATTTCCAAAAAGAGACGAAAGTGAATACGACACTTTTGGAACAGGGCATTCATCTACTTCCATTTCAGCAGCCTTAGGGATGGCTATCGCTTCCCAGTTAAAGGGTGAGGATAGGCTACATGTCGCCGTGATTGGCGATGCTTCTATAGCCAGTGGGATGGCCTTTGAAGGGCTAAATCACGCCGGAGTAACCACTGCAAATTTATTAGTAATTTTAAATGATAATGCAATTGGAATTGATCCAAGTGTAGGAGCGCTAAAACAGTATCTGACCAATGTAAAAAAAGGTACTCAAAAACAAGATAACATATTTGAGGCTCTCAATTTTGAATATTTTGGACCTGTTGACGGACATGATCTTAAAGCGCTTAGTTCTGAATTAAAAAGACTGAAGTCGATTGATGGTCCTAAGTTTTTACATGTTATCACCACTAAAGGCAAAGGACTGAGACAGGCTGAAAAAGATCAAGTTAAATACCATGCACCAGGAAAATTTGATGCTAAAACAGGGGATATATTATCTAAAAACAATGACGATATTCCTCCAAAGTACCAAGATGTTTTCGGTCATACTCTTTTGGATTTAGCAAATTCAAATAAAAATATTATAGGCATTACGCCTGCGATGCCTACAGGTAGTTCTCTCAAATATATGATAGCCGCACATCCTGAGCGCGCATTTGATGTAGGAATTGCAGAGCAACACGCGGTGACCATGGCTGCAGGGATGGCAACACAAGGGCTTATCCCTTTTTGCAATATCTATTCTACTTTTTTACAACGCGCATATGATCAAATAATTCACGACGTTGCCTTGCAAAATTTACCTGTTATTTTCTGTATCGATCGCGCTGGACTAGTTGGTGAAGATGGCGCTACACATCATGGGGTTTTTGATTTAGCATTCCTAAGATGTGTTCCAAACCTCATTATCTTTGCGCCTCGAAATGAGAGGGAGTTAAGAAATATTATGTACACCGCACAGAAAGGATTAGAGCATCCAATCGCCATTAGGTACCCAAGAGGCAGAGGCGTCACACCTAATTGGAAATCCCCGTTTGAAGCTATTGAAATTGGAACCGGAGTTCAATTAGAGCAAGGAGAGGATCTCGCTATTTTAAGCATTGGATCTATTTCTAATGCGGTAACGGAAGCCATTGATGGACTCAATTGTGGACACTACGATATGCGTTTTGTTAAACCTTTAGATGAGTCATTATTACATACTATTTTTAAAACCCATTCAACACTCATAACGATTGAAGATGGGGTTGAAAATGGAGGATTTGGAAGTGCTGTATTGGAATTTGCAGCCACTCACCATTACAAAAACGATGTGGTTGTCAAAGGAATACCTGATAAATTTATTGAGCATGGAGCTATCGACTCTCTTCATGAGCACTTGGGGCTTAACGCTGATGAACTTCACAAATTAATTAAGAGTCTAAAAAGCTAGACCTTTGATTTTCTTGTAGGTTAAAACTGCTTTTTTATCAGAAAATAAGGATATAAAATAGCAAACATTCATCACTCTGGTGTAAATACTGTCGTTAAGAATATCGACTTCTTTTGGCAAAAGTCTTAGTAGGAGTTTGTCGTAGCTAGAGGGAGTGTTGTTGTAGTTATTGTTAACTGATAAAATAAACCGGCTTAAAAGTTCATTTAAAATTTCAAATCCAGAAATCTCTTTATCTATAACCTCATCAGCATTGTATATTTTTTCAATACTGAGTCTGATAATGTCGTTAATCTGTGCTTGGTATTTGCTTTTATCAAGAATTGAAACGTGAAAATCCCCATCAAGAATCTCCTTTTCATTAGCCATAAATAAAGAAACAGCATCTTCTATCAAAGTACTAATTGCCAAAGCTCTTAAATAACTCACTCGTTCTTTTGTAGAAGACAAGGAATTATACTTTTCCGTGTTGATGGTATGTCTTACTAAGTTTATTAAGTACTCTAATGCATAATCCTCTTCAATAAGTCCAAGATTAATTCCGTCTTCAAAATCGATGATTGTATAACAAATATCATCCGCTGCTTCAACTAGAAATGCTAATGGGTGTCTTGAATACTGAATATTTTGGTTGTTTAGTTTTTTCATCCCTAATTCGCTGGCAACATCAAGAAAGCCACTTTTTTCGGTTTGAAAAAAACCATATTTCTTAGAGGCAATATTAGAGTTTGGCTTAACAGGAAGTGATTCTTTTGGGTATTTAGTAAAAGCTCCTAGGGTGGCATAACTTAACCTTAAGCCACCTTTTGAGTCCTGCTTATCTTGAGTCAAAACTTTAAAACCATTAGCATTCCCTTCAAAGTCGCACAAATCTTGATACTCTTTAGGGGACATCTGATTTTTAAACTGTTGACCAGCGCCACTTTTAAAAAAATGGCCTATTGCTTTTTCTCCAGAATGTCCAAAAGGGGGATTACCAATATCGTGGGCAAGCGCAGCAGCTGCAACAATAGCACCAAAGTCATTGGCCTTATAGCCATGAATTTCTTTTAGATATGGATGCTTTTCTAAAACCTTAACTCCTACCCTTCGGCCCAATGAACGAGCTACTACGCTAACTTCTAAACTATGTGTTAAACGAGTGTGTACAAAATCTGTAGATGAAAGTGGAACTACTTGTGTTTTATCTTGAAGACTTCTAAACTCAGGAGAGAAAATAATTCGATCGTAATCAACATCAAAACCTAAACGAGTTTCATCCTGTTCATTTCTAAGACGCTTATTAGAGTCGCCATGACGCTTTAAGGAAAGTAATTGTTCCCAATTCATAATATCTAGTGTTAACCTGCAAGATAATCATTTCAATGTTAATTTAATGTTTCTAAAATTCGTGATTTGTAAAGGATATTAACGTTTTATTAATGGTTTTATAAAAGTTATGTAACCTTAATAAAGACCTTAAGCTTTTAATTTGTGGTAACAATAATTAACTAAACCATTAACAAAAATTAAAATGAAAAAAACAATTTTTACTTTATTAGTAATTTTAGGATTTGCATTTACTGCATGTATGAACGATGAAGCACCGCCAATTCTTCAAGACACTAATAACCCGGTCGATCCAGTAGACAATATCGTGAATGTTTCTGGAATGATTTCTGAAAGCACGACTTGGACAAATGACAATATTTATGTGCTTAACCAAAAAGTAGTGGTTTCAAGCGGAGTTGTACTCACAATACAAGCTGGAACTATAATTAAAGGGACAGAAGGAAATGGATCCTTAGCTTCTGCACTTATTGTTGCTCAAGGCGGAAAATTAAATGCTGTAGGTACTGCGACAGAGCCTATAATTTTTACATCAATAAATGACAATATTGAGGTTGGACAAACTGCTGGAACAAATTTAGACGAGACAAACTCTGGACTTTGGGGAGGTTTGATTGTGTTAGGTAACGCCCCTTGTTCATTTTCTGGAGATGTAGAGGTCGTGCAAATTGAAGGAATTCCTGCGGATGATACTTTTGGTCTTTATGGTGGTGGTGACGCTACTGACAACTCTGGAGTATACCAATACATTTCCATTCGTCACGGAGGCGCACTAATTGGAGAAGGTAATGAAATAAACGGATTAACTCTTGGTGGTGTAGGTTCTGAAACAATTATCGATAATATCGAAGTGGTTGCAAATGTTGATGATGGAATTGAATTTTTTGGAGGGACTGTGAATGCTTCAAATCTATTGGTTTGGGCTCAAGGAGATGATGGTTTGGATATTGACCAAGGCTATTCTGGAACTATTAATAATGCCATTGTTGTATTAGGGAGTAACTCTGATCATGCATTTGAAATAGATGGTCCTGAAGGAACTGCAACAGGATCATTTACATTGAAAAATGCAACTATAATTGGGAACTCTATCACTGAAAATGGTGAATATGCAGATTATCGATCTGGAGCTATGGGGACTACAGAAAATATTTATGCATATGGCTTTAAAGATTCATCAGATGTAGAATTAGACAATGATTTGGTTGCCACAAACTATAATGATGAATTATTAACTTTTGGAGTATGGGAAATTGTATTACCTGCTGGGGTTTCTCAAGCATCAGACATATTTGTCAATAAAGCTGCATCAGTTGAAGTTGATGGGTTTGGTTCAGCGTCTATCGCTATAGATCAGGGAGAAAGCACCGTTGGAGCTTCAACCTCATTACTAAGTTGGAGTTATACAAATTCAAAAGAAGGGTTAGGTTTTTAATTTACAAACAAATATTAGTCAACTTTTCAATTGCTCATGATAATTCATAGGCAATTGTTTGTTGCAAAAGTAAAAACTATGAAAAAAGATAAACTGATCACCTTTTTAGTGACCGCTTTTATTGCGATTCAACTCACAGCTCAATCTGGAAAAATAGTAGGGACAATTACAGACGGGGATTATAATGAACCCATGGCTTTTGCCAATGTACTCATTAAAAACACGACAACAGGAACCACTTCAGATTTTGATGGCAAGTACCAACTTGAAATTTCTGAAGGGATTTACACTATTATTTTCTCTTATACCGGTTATAAATCTATTGAGATATCTGATGTGAATATCGTACCAAGTTCCGAGGTAATTGTTGATGTAACACTAAACACAGACTCTTTAGAAGAGGTGGTTATTACCACAACTAAAAGAAGAAACACAGAGTCGGCTGTTTTAGCCTTACAAAAAAATTCAATTTCTTTAATAGATGGACTTTCGTCACAGGGCATTAAAAGCAGTGGAGCAAGTAATATCGCTAGCGCTGTTAAAAGTGTCCCTGGGGTATCCATTCAGGGTGGTAAATATGTGTACGTTAGAGGGTTGGGAGATCGTTATACTAAATCCATATTGAATGGTGTAGACATCCCAGGGTTAGACCCAGACAGAAACACCATTCAAATGGATGTCTTCCCTACTAACATTTTGGAAAATGTTATTGTAATAAAGTCTGCTGCAGCTGAATACCCTGCAGATTTTACAGGGGGTGTTATTGATATTGTTACAAAAGATTATCAAAATAAAGAATCCTATATGCTTTCGATAGGAACATCCTATAATCCTAATATGCACTTAAACTCAAATTACTTAAGCTACACTGGAAGTAATACCGATTGGATTGGCTTTGATGATGGTATGAGGAAAAGACCAATAAACAGGTATCAGCCGATTCCTGGAACATTTTCAAATTCGTCTGTTTTAACAGCGCTTACAGGTGTATTCAATAAAGAATTAACCGCAAAAAGATCAGAAAGTGGAGTTAATTACGACTTTGGTTTTACAGCAGGAAATCAATATGATGTTGGAGACAATAAACTGGGGTATCAATTCTCTTTTACTTACAAAAACAAAACCGAGTTCTACGACAACAGAGTGGATGGAACCTATATGAGGGATCAAAATAATGCGTCTAACAATGACCTCTTGGCAACGCGAACGACTTTGGGAGAAGTTGGAGTTAACTCCGTATTGTTAAATGTGCTCACTGGACTTGTATACAAGCGAGAAAATTCAAAATACAAATTAAATTTCCTTCATATACAAAACGGGGAAAGCACAGCGGGAAAATATGAACAGCAACTCGCACAAGCAGGTGGTGGAAGTGGTTTTGAACCAATTACCAAAGATGCACTTCTTTACACTGAAAGATCAATTACAAATATTTTATTATCAGGAACACATTCCTTTAGAGACAGTGGGTGGCAAATAGACTGGAAGCTATCACCATCGCTATCCAGAGTATACGACAAAGATCACCGAATTACACCCTTACAGTTAAGTCAGGAAGGAATTGCTTTTATCAGTCCAAGTGCTTCTAGCTATCCCATAAGAATATGGAGAACTCTAGAGGAAATTAACCTTGTTGGAAAACTTGATGTAAATAAAAAATATACACTTTTTGACAAACCTGCAAAAGTTAAATTTGGTGGAGGACATACCTATAAATTTAGAAATTTTAAAATTGACGATTATACGTTTACGATCACAAATCCAGTAACGGGGCTTTCTGTAGAAGATGGAGATGCAGATAGCTTATTGGCAGAAAACAATATATGGACACCCCAAACAGGATCTGGGACACATCTAGTTACTGGTGATCTTTTTGAAAAAGCCAATGCCTTTGAGGGAGAACAAAGAATAACAGCAATGTATGCGTCAAATGAATTTAGTTTGACAGAAAAACTAAAAACAGTGTTGGGTATACGCACAGAGTTATTTCAGACTTTTTATACAGGACAAAACCAGGCAGCAACAGAGGTTTATAAAAATTCTAAAATAATAGATAAGTTTGATGTGTTTCCGTCTGCAAATATTATTTATAGCCTTACAGATGAACAAAATTTAAGGGGGTCTTATTCAAGAACAACGGCACGTCCTTCATTTAAGGAAGCTTCAAAAAGTCAAATTTTTGATGCCATTACAAACCGTCTTTTTATTGGAAATATTGATTTAATGCCGTCTTATATTAATAATTTTGATGTCCGTTTTGAAAAATTTGGAGAGGGCAGTGAAATGTTTGCTTTTAGTGCTTTTTACAAAGACTTCACAGATCCTATAGAATTAACTTTTTACGAGTCCGCACCAGATCAAATAACGCCTAAAAACTTGGGTTCTGCAAAGGTTTATGGAATTGAATTTGAGTTTAGAAAGTCCTTAGGATTTGTTTTAGAAAGCTTAAATAAACTTAAGTTCAACATCAACGCCTCCTATATTAATTCAGAACTTACGATGAATATAGATGAATATAACAGACGTGTATTAGCCGCAAGAGATGGAGAATCAATAAAAAACACAAGAGACTTACAGGGGCAATCTCCATTCCTTATTAATACAGGACTCAACTACTCCGATTCGGACACAGGACTTCAGACTGGTTTGTTTTTTAATGTCCAAGGCAAAACATTGGAAGTGGTAGGAACTGGAATTGTTCCAGATGTATACACAAAACCTTTTAGCAGTCTCAACTTTACACTTAACAAAAGTTTTGGTGAAGACAAAAAATCAACTATTGATGTAAAAGTCTCTAATATTCTTAACAGTAAAAGAGAAAGCGTGTATGAATCTTACAAGACTGCATCAAAAACATTTTCTAGATTTCAACCTGGTACAGAAGTATCTATAGGTTATTCTTATAAATTTTAATTGAACTAGTCACTAGACTATAGCACAAAAAGCACCCACAAGGGTGCTTTTTATATTCTATGCATTGGATCATTTACATTTAACAATAGATTTGAAGAGCTATATAGTAATCTTAATAATTACGTAATATTCGGGTAACACTTAGAAACATAACATAATGTAAATTTATATTGTCTTAGACAATAATTTGTGTCATTATTTACATATTAGTTTTTGTCGACTTAAATGTGATGACATTTAATAAGCTACCTTGATCAGGTAGCTTTTTTATTTATATTTTAATAATAAGGTAACATTAAGTTAACATTAGTTTTAGTTATTTGTAGTCGACAAAAACTAATAAATATGATACTTAGAAAACTAAGTTTTGCAGTAGCTCTTATTGCATTAACAATCTCACACTCACAAGAAATCAGTGACACATCATTTGGAAAAGGACTTCTTAATTTTGTAGCAAAAGACAGCTCATTTAGCGTAAAATTTGCCCCACGATTTCAAGTTCGTTCAATGTCATCATGGGATCATGATGGAAGTCAATATGTAAGCCCAGAACATAATTTTATTGTACGTCGTTCTCGTCTGAAGTTTGACGGATTTGCCTACAGCACAAACTTAAAATATAAACTAGAGTTAGGTCTTTCTAATAGAGATATTTCTGGAGCAAATGAGTTTAACAGAAACACCCCTCGTTATATCTTAGACGCTGTTATAATGTGGCAGTTTGCAAAAAACTGGGAGCTTTGGGCTGGACAGACAAAATTACCTGGAAATGTTGAAAGGGTTGTGTCTTCAGCTAATTTACAGCTCGTTGATCGTTCTTTATTAAACAGCCGTTTTAACATTGACCGTGATTTAGGAATTCAAATTCGTCATAAATCAAACTTAGGTGGTGAATTTTTAATGCGTGAGAAGTTTGCTATATCACAAGGAGAAGGGCGTAATGTTACAGAAGGAAATGAAGGTGGGTTGCAATACACTGGACGTTTGGAGTTTTTGCCATTTGGAACTTTCAAATCAAAAGGGGATTACAGTCAATCTGATCTTAAAAGAGAGGTATCTCCAAAGCTTATGGTTGGATTCACATATAACTTTAACGAAAAAGCTGTTAGAGAGCGTGGTTTTGCGGGTGATTACATGATTAGAAATGATAAAACTATTTTTGAAACTAACCAGACAACTATTTTTATGGATGCAATGTATAAGTATAACGGAGTTTCTTTCATGGGTGAATATGCTAAACGAACCGCTGACAGTGTAATAGCAACAGAAGCAGATGGAGTAACACCAACAGGGGATGTTGTCTTAACAGGAAACGCATTAAACTTACAACTTGGATACCTATTTAAAAATAACTATGAGTTGGCTGGGCGCTTTACAACAGTGGATTATGACTCAATTACAGAAAAAATGCCATCCAAACAATATACGTTGGGAATCAATAAATATTTAGTAGGGCACAAGTTAAAAGTACAGAGCGATATAAGTTACACATCATTAGATGGTGAAAAAGACAATATTACTTTCAGACTCGGATTTGATATTCATTTTTAAAAACATAACATTAACTTAACCTTGCATTCAGGAAGTCTTAAGAGATTTGCCTACAAAATAAACTGAATTATGGAAAACATTTATTTATATATGATAGTTGCCTTAGCCTTCTTGGCTATTGCCGACTTAGTTGTTGGAATTAGTAACGATGCTGTTAATTTTTTAAATTCCGCTATTGGATCCAAAGCAATTTCATTTAAAACAATTATGATTGTTGCTAGTATAGGCGTAGCTATTGGAGCAATTTTTTCTAGTGGTATGATGGAAGTAGCACGAAAAGGCATTTTTAACCCTGGTGAATTTATGTTTAATGAAATCATGATTATTTTCATGGCTGTTATGATCACAGATATTTTACTTTTGGATATTTTCAATTCTCTGGGAATGCCAACTTCAACGACTGTGTCTATCGTTTTTGAACTATTAGGTGCGGCAGTCGCTATGGCTCTAATAAAAATTGCTGCTGCTGGTGGAGATTTTAGCGAAGTTGTAAATTACATAAACACTTCCAAAGCTTCTCAAATAATTTTTGGGATACTGCTCTCGGTAGTCGTCGCTTTTTCAATAGGAGCAATTGTTCAATGGATTTCTAGACTATTATTATCTTATGACTTTCAGAAAAAAGCTGTGTGGGTAGGTGCTTTGTTCAGTGGAATCGCTTTAACAGCTATAACTTACTTTATATTCATGAAAGGATTAAAAGGGACCTCATATGCTAAGCAGTCATTTGATATAATTGGCGGTGGAACGATGAAGGACTTTTTAGAAAATCAAGTACTTTCCATTGTACTTGTAAGCTCTGTCATTTGGTCACTATTGTCCTATGTTTTAATTGCATTTGTTAAAACTAACATTTATAAACTAATTATTATAGTAGGAACTTTTGCCTTAGCACTTGCATTTGCAGGAAACGATTTAGTTAATTTTATTGGGGTTCCAGTAGCGGCATTTAATGCCTACACAGAATGGTCCGCTTCGGGTCTGTCAGCAGGTAGTTTTCCAATGGACGTATTAGCCTCTAAGGTTCCAACAAATAATTGGTTATTATTTGGAGCAGGAATGGTAATGGTTATTACTTTGTGGTTTTCAACAAAAGCTAAGGATGTAGTTAAAACGTCTTTAGATCTTTCTAACCAAGGAGATACAAAAGAACGGTTTCAACCAAATTTCTTGTCTCGTGGTTTTGTTCGGTTTGCAATGGGAGCCTCAAAAGTAACTTCATTTATACTACCAATTACTTGGCAAGATAAAATTGAACAACAATTTGAACAACCGGTTATAAAGCTTGCTAGCAATAAAGTACACGAGTTACCTGCTTTTGACTTAGTTAGAGCCGCTGTAAATTTAATGGTAGCCGCTGTGTTAATTTCAATAGCTACATCTTACAAATTACCACTATCAACTACCTACGTTACATTCATGGTGGCAATGGGTACTTCTTTAGCGGATAGGGCTTGGGGAGCTGAAAGTGCTGTATATCGTGTAGCTGGAGTTCTTAACGTGATTGGAGGCTGGTTTCTAACAGCATTAAGTGCTTTTAGTGCTGCTGCTTTGGTTGCTTACTTATTGAATTTAAATGTTGAAGTAATGTTTCCAATTTTACTTTTAGCTGCGATAATATTACTTGTTAGGAGTTCGATTGTTCACAGAAAAAAAACACAAGAAATGGCGTCAGAAGACCGCTTGACTAAAACAGAAAGTAGTTCTGTTCAGGGGGTTATTAAAGAAAGTGCTACAAACATTGCTAGCGTACTTAAACGTGGTAAAAAAATCTATACTGCTACATTTACCGGACTGTCACAGCAAGATTTAGAAGCGCTTAAAAAGAATAAGAAACAAATCGTTAAGCTATCTGACGAGGTAGATGATTTAAGAGATAATGTATTTTATTTTATTAAAAATCTAGATGAATCTAGTGTTGGTGCAAGTAATTTTTATATTCAAATTTTAGGCTATTTACAAGACATGACGCAATCACTTACATATATCAATAAAGTAAGTCACAAACACGTTAACAATAATCATAAAAAGCTAAAGTTCAATCAAATTAAAGAATTAAGCCAAATTAACGACTCTATTGAAGTGTTATTTTTGGATGCCATGTTAGCTTTTAAAGCTCAGTCTTTTGAAAAAATAGATGCTATTATTGAGCAAAAAAATGAAATCGCGGCTATTCTAAAGTCCAATATAGATATTCAGGTTAAACGAACTCGTGATGAGGAATCAAGTCCTAAAAATACGACCCTTTACTTTAGCTTATTGTTAGAAACTAAAGATCTATTAAATGCTACTACATGTTTGCTAGAAGAATATTATACTGCCTATGACAGTAGTGTGAAACCAGCGACAGTCAGCGAAGAGAGTGAATAAAGAGTCGTTTTTAAACATAAAAAAGCACCTAATGAATTAGGTGCTTTTTTATGTTTAAAAACTATCTTACGATCCGCACATCAAACAATCATCGCCTTCTGATTCTTTTGCTTGTTCAATTAAAGCTTTCATTTCCTCAGCGCTCATTGGCTCTACATCAACAGACTTTTCTTGAGAAAACTTAGCTGCAGTATTAGCCGCTTTTTCTTGTTGCTTTTCTAAAACAACAGTCTCTGTTTTAACTGCAACTGCTTCTAAGTTAACAGATGAAGGCTCGGGGGATTCCTTCTTTTTATTGTCCAAAGTAAACTTGATTGCGTCAACAGCACTTTTGGTTCTTAAATAATACATTCCTGTTTTGAGACCGCTTTTCCAAGCATAGAAATGCATTGATGTTAACTTGGCCATTGTGGCTCCTTCCATAAACAAGTTAAGAGATTGAGACTGGTCAATAAAATATCCTCTTTGACGAGACATATCTATAATGTCCTTCATGCTTAACTCCCAAACTGTTTTATAAAGTTCTTTAATATCCTGAGGAATGGCTTCTACATGCTGGATAGATCCATTCGCTCTCATAATTTCTTGTTTTAAGCTTTCATTCCACAGACCTAACTCAACAAGATCTTCTAACAGGTGCTTATTAACAACGATAAACTCGCCTGACAATACGCGTCGTGTGTATATATTTGAAGTATAAGGCTCGAAACATTCATTATTACCAAGTATCTGAGAAGTACTAGCTGTAGGCATTGGAGCTACTAAAAGCGAATTTCGAACGCCGTTTTTTAGTACTTCTTTTCGAAGCTGTCCCCAATCCCAAAGACCACTTAATTCCTCGTCTTTAAGCCCCCAAAGATTATGCTGGAATTTACCCTCACTAATTGGAGATCCTTTGTAGGTTTCGTATGGTCCATCTTCAGTTGCTTCTTCCATAGAAGACGTCACGGCTGCAAAATAAATAGTTTCAAAAATATCCTGGTTTAATTGCTTAGCCTCGTCACTTGTAAAAGGAAGTCTTAAGGCTATAAAAGTATCTGCCAATCCCTGAACACCTAACCCTATTGGGCGGTGTCTCATATTAGAGTTTTTTGCCTCAATTACTGGATAATAATTTCGATCAATTACTTTATTTAGATTTCGAGTCACACGTTTTGTAATCCTATATAATTCCTGGTGATCAAATACACCATCTTTTACAAACATTGGAAGTGCAATTGATGCAAGGTTACAAACAGCTACTTCGTCAGGTGATGTATACTCAATTATTTCAGTACATAAATTAGAAGATCGAATTGTACCTAGATTTTGCTGGTTAGATTTTCGATTTGCTGCATCTTTGTAAAGCATGTATGGGGTTCCGGTTTCAATTTGAGACTCTGTTATTTTCTCCCACAACTCTCTTGCTTTGATTGTTTTTCTTCCTTTACCTCTATTTTCGTAATCAAGATATAGCGCTTCGAATTCTTCACTGTGGGTGTCAGGTAGGCCTGGACATTCATTTGGACACATTAATGTCCATTCAGCATCTTCTTGAACACGCTTCATAAATAAATCTGGAATCCACATGGCATAGAATAAATCTCGTGCTCGCATTTCTTCCTTTCCGTGATTTTTCTTTAAGTCAAGAAAATCAAAAACATCAGCGTGCCACGGCTCTAAATAAATAGCAAAACTACCTTTACGCTTTCCTCCACCTTGATCAACATAACGTGCTGTATCATTAAATACGCGAAGCATTGGCACTATTCCATTACTCGTACCATTAGTCCCTGCGATGTAGCTGCCTGTTGCTCTAATGTTGTGCATAGCTAAGCCGATTCCACCTGCTGATTGAGATATCTTTGCAGTTTGCTTCAGAGTATCATAGATTCCATCAATGCTATCATCTTTTGCTGTCAACAAAAAGCATGAAGACATTTGTGGCTTCGGAGTACCAGCGTTGAACAGTGTAGGAGTTGCGTGAGTAAAATATTTTTTAGACATCAATTCATAAGTCTCGATTGCAGCATCTAAATCATTTAAATGAATTCCTATAGAAACACGCATTAGCATATGCTGGGGGCGTTCCGCTATGACTCCGTTTAATTTTAAAAGATAAGAACGCTCCAGAGTCTTAAATCCAAAATAATCATAACCAAAGTCTCTGTTGTAAATAATTGTTGAGTCTAATTTGTCTTTATTTTCTGAAATTACATTGTATACCTCATCTGAAAGTAGAGGAGCATCCTTTCCTGTTCTTGGGTTGACATAAGTGTATAAATCATGCATGACTTCACTAAAAGTCTTTTTCGTGTTTTTATGTAAGTTTGAAACAGATATACGTGCTGCAAGTCGTGCGTAGTCAGGGTGGGCGGTTGTCATAGTTGCGGCGACCTCTGCTGCTAAGTTGTCCAATTCGCTTGTTGTAACTCCATCATATAGCCCTTCGATTACACGCATCGCAACTTTCAGAGGATCTACTAATTCATTTAAACCATAACAAAGTTTTCTAACCCTTGCTGTGATCTTATCGAACATTATTTCTTCTTTTCTGCCATCTCTTTTAAGTACGTACATTTTTAAATTCTTTGTTGCTTTTATGATATTGCTTCAAAAAAGCGGTTAGTTAGTTAACCTAGTGATATTTGAGCCTCACCAGATGCTTAGTTGTTATTTGGTATTAACCCGTTAGTTAAAAGGTTAAAAATTTTTGTTTGTAAGCGATTTTAGTTTTTTGGGATTCTTGTTCTAGAAATTTATTTCTAGAAATCAGAATCGAAACTGTACTTATTGGTCTCTTCTTCTTCTTTACTGAGAACTCCAGCTTTTTGATACTCGGATACCCTTTTTTCAAAGAAATTTGTCTTGCCTTGTAAGGATATCATATCCATAAAATCAAATGGATTAGCTGTATTATACTCCTTTTCACAATCAAGTTCTTGCAACAACCTATCAGTAACAAATTCTAAGTACTGCGACATCAATTTTGAATTCATTCCTATCAAACTAGCTGGTAAGGACTCTGTAATAAATTCTCTTTCAATATTTAATGCATCAATTAAAATTTCACGAATACGTTCTTTAGGTACTTTGTTGACTAAGTGTTTATTATGCAAGTGAACAGCAAAGTCCGCGTGCACACCCTCATCACGTGAAATTAACTCATTTGAAAAAGTTAGCCCTGGCATTAAGCCTCGTTTTTTAAGCCAAAAAATAGAGCAAAACGCACCTGAAAAAAAGATCCCTTCGACTGCTGCAAAGGCAATTAAACGCTCAGCGAAGCTTGGTGATTCTATCCATTTTAGTGCCCAGTCAGCCTTTTTCTTTATAGCTGGAAAGTTTTCAATAGCGTTAAAAAGTTTGTCTTTTTCTTGCTCATCCTTCACATAAGTATCTATCAATAGTGAATATGTTTCACTATGTATGTTTTCCATCATAATTTGAAATCCATAAAAGAATTTTGCTTCGCTATATTGAACTTCGTTAACGAAATTTTCTGCTAAATTTTCGTTTACAATACCGTCACTTGCCGCAAAGAACGCTAAGATGTGTTTAATGAAATAACGCTCATCGTCATTGAGCTTAGAGCTCCAGTCTGTCAAATCTTGGTGTAAGTCGATTTCTTCAGCAGTCCAAAAGCTGGCTTCAGATTTCTTGTACCATTCCCAAATATCGTGGTGTTGAATTGGAAAAATAACAAATCTATCTTTATTTGGCTGTAAAATTGGTTCTACTTGTGACATCTTTTTTTTAAATATTTACGATCTTGGATTAAACTAAAACACACTTGTGCGGCTAACAAAGGTTCAAAATTGTTGTATTAAATGAAAGTCATTTTTATAAACATTGAATAGAAGTTTTTAACAACGAGTAGGTTTTTTCTTACAAAAAAAAACAGTAAATAATTTAATAAAATACTGAAAACTAGTGCCTTATGAATACCCTCTCTCTTAGAAGTTATGATGCATTTTTTGTGTTAAAGAAACTATAATTTGATAAATATTTTAAAAACTCTAGCTTAATAAGATATTATCAGGCCTGGCTAGTTAAAAGCTACATAATACAATTATTTAATTGACGACGCTATATTTTCTAACTCATCATACCAATCTTGTCCAAACTTTCTAATAAGAGCCTCTTTTATAAACTTATAAACCGGCACCTGAAGCTCTTTTCCTAAAGTACAGGCATCGTCACATATATGCCAATGATTGTAATTAACTGCCGAAAACTCACTGTACTCTTTTACACGAGCTGGGTATAAATGGCAGGATACTGGTTTTTTCCAATTCACATCGCCTTGGTTATACGCTTCTTCAATCGCACAAAGTGCTGTATTCTTTTCATCAAATATTACGTAAGCACAATCAGCACCATTAATTAAAGGAGTTTCCAATTCGCCATTTTCTGATATGACGTGTGTTCCTTGAGCTTCTATAGCTGCAACACCCTCCTTTCGAAGATATGGCTTAATAATTGGATAAATATCTTTTAATATTTCTGCCTCTGAGGCTTCTAGGGGAGCTCCTGAGTCACCATCAATGCAACAAGCGCCCTTGCATGCACTAAGGTTACATATAAAATCCTTCTTAATAATATCTTCAGAAACTATAGTTTTTCCTAATTGAAACATATCTCAAATATAACACATAATAGTGAACATCCTATGTTAAAATAAACTTGTAGATACAATTATTTGTTAGATATTTGCAGATATAAAATAATAAAATAATGAGTTTTAATTATAAAGAAATCCTGACAACTTTTATGGTGCTTTTCGCAGTCATCGATATTGTTGGTAACATTCCTATTATTATAGATCTTCGAAAAAAAGCAGGTCACATTCAAAGCGGAAAAGCCTCAATTATTGCGGGAGTAATCATGATTGTTTTCTTATTTCTGGGGGAAAGTATTTTGACTCTTATTGGAATTGATGTACACTCTTTCGCGGTAGCTGGTGCTTTTATTCTTTTCTTTATAGCCCTTGAAATGATTTTAGGAATCACGCTATACAAACAAGAAGACGGTGCAGCCATGAACGCTTCTGTCTTCCCTTTGGCATTTCCGCTAATTGCTGGCCCAGGAAGTCTTACTACACTATTGTCTTTAAAATCCGAATTTCATACTGGAAATATTATTATAGCTATCATTATAAATGTTATTGTGATTTTTGCAGTACTAAAAACATCTTCAAGAATTGGACGAATCATTGGTCAGAACGGAATAAGTATTATTCGAAAAGTATTTGGAGTAGTTCTACTAGCAATTGCAGTTAAATTATTTACCTCTAATATTAAATTTTTACTCTAAACATGAAAATATTAACTTATTTATTGTCTGTTATAGCGCTAGTTATTATTGGATTTAACCTCACTAGGATAGATCTCTCCAATCCTTTTGAAAACGAAAGTTTTACAGCTATCATTACTGCTTTAGCCGGTGGATGCTCGATATTAATATTAACCATTCTCCGTATAGTTAAAAAAATAGATAGGACTGTAAAAGAAAAGTGCTGATCTTTAATTCCAATTTTACGACCGAGATTAAAATTATATTTAAATGGTAATTAATTCAACTTTAATACCCGCTTTTTCTAAAAATTCAACCCCTGATAAGTCCTTATAAGCTGAGCTGTAGACAACCCTTTTAATCCCTGCTTGAAATATTAATTTACTGCAACTTTTACATGGAGATAAGGTTATGTATAAAGTAGCTCCGTCACAGGACTGCGTAGAAGCTGCAACCTTTAATATTGCATTAGCCTCTGCATGAAGAACATACCATTTTGTGTAACCTTCTTCATCTTCACAAAAATTATCAAATCCTGTTGGTGTTCCATTGTAACCGTCGGAAATAATCATTCTATCTTTAACAATTATAGCCCCGACTTGTTTTCGCTTACAATGTGATAGTTTTCCCCATTCTGAAGCCATTCTCAAATAGGCTTGATCATACTTATGTTGTTTTTGTTTAGTCATGTAAATAATCTAAATACTTGATATAATTAATGGGATCATTAATCCTATAATAATTGATGAAAGAACCATTATCCAGTCACGCTTGGAAAATCTAAATATTGTCTGCCCTAAAAATCCGAAAAACAAAACACAAAAGATAATCACAAACTGCCCTAACTCAAGTCCTAGTGCAAATTCTAGAATAGATAAAAATTGACTCTCGCCGGTTTTCACCATAGACTCAAAAGAATTAGCAAACGCTAACCCATGAACAAGCCCAAAGAATAAAACCAAACAACTTATAATAAATGATTTCGATTTATTAGAAGTTTTTCCTGCAGTAAATATATTATAAAAAGCTATTATTATTATAGTAAATGGAATCAACCATTCTACTAAATTTGCCTTTAAGTTTAATACATCGTAGACTCCAAGAAGCAAGCTCAAAGTGTGTCCAATTGTAAAAAAAGAAACTAAAACTAAGAGCTGTTTCCAATCTTTAAAGGAATAAGGCACGGAAATAATCGCCAAAAAAAGCATGTGATCGTAACTGCTAAAATCAACAATGTGGTAAAGTCCAAGTTCTAAGAAATTTAAAAAGCTATCTAACATTATTTATCAGTTCTTAACCCAAAGATAGTTAATTATATTGGTGTTTATTTAGGCTCTGATAGATTAAGATTAGAAAAAGCTTCAAGACCACAATCTAAAAATATTTTGTAATTTTCTTCGCTAGGGGTGTATCCAACTGGGGGGGTTAGTACTGTTTTTCCATCAGGGCTTAACAAAGCATAATAAGGTTGGGAATTTGATTGAAAGAACTGTGTTTGGAAATGAGCCCATTTATTCCCGTAATTTTCTAAAACTCTCGCGCCTCCTCCTTGTCTTTCAACTACGAGTTTTTGATTATCTGGAAGCTCTTTTTTGTCATCCACATATAAAGATATTAAAACATAATCGTCTTGAAAAAACGATTTAATTGAAGATTTAGGCCAGATGTGTTCTTCCATTTTTCTGCAATTTACACACGCATAGCCCGTAAAATCAATCAGAATTGGTTTATTAACTTTTTGAGCATAGGCGACTCCTTCTTTAAAATCTTTAAAGCATTCAAAGTTGTTCGGGCAATCATTGGGATAAACAAAACTATAGCCAACAGGGGGAGCAAGACCACTCAAAAGGGTTAGAGATGTAAATGTCTGAGTGTCTTTACTAAACCTAAAGCCTGAAATTAAATATATAACAAATGCCAAAACAAGAACTCCTGAACTTACCCTAAAGAATGATAGTTTTTTTATAGGAGAATCATGTGGAAACTTAAGCTTCCCAAAAATATAAATAGCTAAACTAGCGAATATCAAAATCCAGATTCCTAAAAAAACTTCAATTTTAAGTAAACCCCAGTGTTTAACTAGGTCTGCATTTGAAAGAAATTTAAAAGCCAGTGCAAGCTCAAAAAACCCAAGGACAACCTTTGTAGTGTTTAACCAGCCTCCAGATTTAGGTAGCGCTCTGAGCAGGTTTGGAAACATTGCAAATAAGGCGAAAGGCAAGCCTAAAGCCAAGCCAAAGCCACCCATACCGGCGGTTAATTGCCATGCTCCTCCCTCAGCTGTGAGAGAGCCAGCTAAAAGCGACCCTAGAATAGGTCCTGTGCAAGAAAAAGAGACTATGGACAAGGTAAGTGCCATGAAAAAAATTCCCAAAACACCCCCAATTCCTTCTCCTTTTGTTGTTGAGCTAGTCCATTTTGATGGTAAGGTTAGCTCATAATATCCAAAAAATGAAAAAGCAAAAAATATAAATATTACAAAGAAAAAGACATTCAACCACACATTGGTTGATATTTCATTTAATACATCAGGGTTAACGGAGTCCAACAAATGAAAGGGAGTGCTTAAAGCTAGATAAACCAACACAATGAAAAAACCATACAGAATTGCTTTTGAGACACCATTATTGTTCTTAGCACTCACTCCGTTTTTGGTAAAGAAACTTACCGTCAAAGGGATCATTGGAAAAACGCAAGGGGTTAACAATGCAAGTAATCCTCCTAAAAAGCCTAGCCAAAAGATTTGCCAGAGCGTGTTTCTAGAACTGTTTATGTCCTGCGATAAAGATGTTGTTTGTACAGTACAATTTGCTGGTAGCTTTTGAAGTTCATTTTCTGCTATGCCATATAAAACTGAGTTAGAGTTTTCTGAGATATCTAAATCAGACATTGTTGCGCCACCAACAATGGAAAAACCGGATTCTAAGTTAAATTCAAAAACAAATGGATTATCAGGCTTGTAGGTACATTTTGTATCATCGCAAGTCATAAAGTCAATATTACCTTTAACACCAAAGGCTGAAGAGTTAACTCTAATTCGTTGTTTGAAAACAGCTTTATCATAGTACTTTGAAACTATCATATCAAATACAGGGTCTCGTTGTGTGACTTTGTTGGTTTTTGACTCAACCACAGAACCAATCAATTCATAATCTGCAGATGGCTCAAATAAAAATATTGTTGGCAGTGGTCCACCTTCATCTACAAACTGGGAGTACAAAGACCAATGGGTGTCAATTTTAGCAACAAATATGAGTTCGTATTCGTCTCCTGAAATATTAGTCGACCCGAATTCCCATTTCACAGGATCAAGAATCTGTGAGAAACTGGACAGACTAATAAAAAATAAAAATATTTGAAGAAATCTTTTCATTGTCTAAGTTATTTTAGAATTTGCAAATTAGTGAAAAGAAGTGAATGAGAAACGTTAAGCTGAAAGTATATGCTCTCTAATTTTGAGGTAAGAAGATTGTTTTTCTCCAATGAATTGGTCTGGAGTAATGCCCTCCATGTCTATTAGTAATTGTTTTCCAATTGGACCGAATTCCTTATCTAGATTTCTATTACTCCAACACATCATCTCGTACACAATTGGATACATATCAATGCCTTTATTGGTGAGGTAATAAATTTTTGTCTTGTTGTCGTTAGGTAATTTTGTAACCTCTAACAATCCATGATTTATTAAAAATTCCAATCTGTTGGTTAAAATATTAGAAGCTATCTTTTCATTAGACCTCATGAACTCTGTAAAAGTTTTTTTTCCCAAAAATAAATCTCTTATTATTACGAGAGACCATTTATCCCCAAAAATATCTAGGGCATTTGTGAGTGGGCAGTGCGATCTATTTGTTTTCATTTAAATTTAATTTAACGTCGCAAATTTAAACGGTAAATATTAATCCAGAGTATGTTTAACAAAATATTAAAAAAGTGTACTCAATTAATAATCAATATAAATAACTAGTATTCAAGCCCTAAGGTTAGCAAGCTGATGTGTAAGAAATATGCGTTAACTAACTATTAATTTGTTTGGGTCGTTCATAGTTAGATAATATTTTTTAAGGTCGGTGATTTACATAAAAAAACAACTTAATTTTTCATAAATCCTTACAAAACAGGCCTGAAACTTGATTAAATGCAAAAAATGAATTTGAGATCAATAACCGTGGTCAAGTTAGGCTGTAGTTTTTTAATTTTATGATATGAAGAAAATTACTATTTTGATTCATTGTTCGGATCAACCTCAAATTATTGCTGCTATTACAACTTTTATTGCTGTTCGAAGCGGTAACATATTGTATGTAGACCAATTCGTAGACCAAGACCAAAAAGTGTTTTTTCTGAGGCTTGAAGCTGAATTTCAAGGCTTGTCTTATGATGATTCAAAATTTAAAGATGATTTTCATCAAGAATTAGCCTGTGTCTTTAAAATGAAATGGGAGATATATCCTGAAGAATATAAACCTAAAATGGCAATATTTGTATCAAAGTACGATCATTGCCTGTATGATATATTAGGCCGGCACAAGTCTGGAGAACTTGATGTTGATATTCCTTTGATTGTAAGTAATCACCCAAAGCTAAAATTAATAGCTGATAGTTTTAATATCCCTTTTCATTTTGTTCCTTTAGATAAGTTAAATCCAAAACTCGCTGAGAGTAAACACTTAGAACTTCTATCAGATTGTAATATTGATTTCATTGTCTTAGCACGTTACATGCAGATCATCCCAAAAAATATCATAAACAAATTTCATAACAAAATTATTAATATTCATCATTCTTTTCTTCCAGCTTTTGTAGGAGCAAAACCTTATCACTCAGCCTTTAAAAGGGGTGTAAAAATTATAGGCGCCACTTCACATTATGTAACATCAGAACTTGACGCAGGCCCCATTATTGAGCAAGACGTAACTAGAGTATCACATACTCATTCTATAAATGATTTAGCAACAAAAGGTAGAGATTTAGAAAAAATTGTTTTATCTTCTGGTATCAAATTACATTTAGACCACAAGGTTATGGTTTACAACAATAAAACTATAGTTTTTTCATAAAATTAGTTTAAAAAAATCAAAATGGACAACACTAAAACACCTACAATACAAGTAACTGCTTCCGGAAAAGTAGTTGTTACAAATGCCAATGATATTGTTTTATTAGATGCAGAGGGTAATCACGTAAAAAAAAGAAATCGGTTCACACTGTGTAATTGTGGCAAAACTTTAGACGTTCCTTTTTGTGATGGTGCTCACAAACAATAAAAAAATCTACAAAATATCAAAAAAGCCTTTATGATTTTAAAGGCTTTTTTGATGTGTAGAACTAAAAATTATTTATTGTACGGTCAAATTTAGTAGTTTATCATCCCTTAATCTGACCCACTCTATCAACTAAATTTTAATTTAATAAAGAAAGACTAATAATAGGTAATTAATTGCTTCAAAATTCTTTCTAGTTATTCTAACTCGTCAGCAGCAAGTACACGCTGGGTTACATAGAACATTTGAACTTTTCCATCTGAAATGCGAGCGTCGATAACTTGGCCAAATTTTACATCTTCTCCATCAATAGTTAATGTTACTTCATGGCCTGATGTAACCCATTGGCGTAACTCACCTTTATTGTTTGTTAACTCATTTTCGATAAGATAATTAGTTACCCATTTAGGAGAAGCCTCTTCAAACCAGTTTGCTAAAAATTCAATATGAGCTTCACTTCCTTCAATAACTTTTCCATCAGGTCCATAAACTTTAAAGTCTTTATCACCGTTTAAGCTTTTGATAGTTTCTAAGTCTCGATCATTATGAGCTTTGATGTAGGATTCTAAAACTGCTATATTGGACATATCTCCTCCGTACAGTGGCACTTTGGTGCCATCGTCTTGAACCTCATATCCAATAGCATCCTTGGAAGTCTTTATTTCCATATCGACGGATGAATTACATGAAATTAATACTGTAGCTACTAATAATGTTAAGATTGATTTTCTCATAATGAATTGATTGTTTAAGTTATGTTACTAATTTAATAAAATAGTATTGGAAAAGATTAATTTTTATCTACAAACTTTATTCGTTGTTTTATATCTTGAAATGGTTGTTCTACAAATAAATACATCAAAGTTGATGCTAAAATAATAGCGATAAGAGAAATAAAAGTATTTGATAAAACAATTTGTATTTCTGTCAATTTCCCTAAGGCATATTGATTAAATTTTGGGAAAAACCAAAACATGAACATTTCATGAAAAAGATATGCAGAATATGAAATTTGGGATATTGGATAAAAAAACTTCATTGATAAAAAGCTATTTATAGGTCTGATAATTAAAGAATCCAAATACAAACAACAAAAGATAATAAACATAACAACATAAGAAAAAATCTCCCGGTGAATTATTTCGTAAAATCTTGGAACACTATTGGGCATTCCATCAAAAATAGAGCTCTGAAGTTGAGTCCATTGTCCAAGTGAAATACTGGAAATTAAAATAAAAGTTACTAAGCTGAAAATTAAAATAAATGAAGCTATTCTGCGATTTTTTTCAAAAAATGTTTTTACTTTTTCAGAGTAATAAACGTTAATGTAAGCTCCGATAACCCCGCAAAGCAATCCTCCATATCTTAAATGAGTTAACATATAATACTCCCAGAACCAATTCATCCAATCTTCATCTAGAAAAACAGACTTAAAAGGGACCTGAAAATCATGAATATTTACCGAGTAATGATAGGTTAAGGCTATTGTAGTAATGGTTAATACTAAAAAAGGTATTAACTTTCTTTTAAAAAAAGGAAAGATAAATGCGATTAAGAAAGGAATAACAATATAAAATTGTTCTTCAATAGCCAACGACCAGGTCCATCCCATATATGAGCCTCTTACGTAATTATTTATATACAATAAATTACTCCATGCAGTTTTCCATCCATCACCTTCAATGAAATAAAGACCTATTAACATTGAAAAAACATAAACTGGAAGTAATCTTAAAATCCTTCGAACATAAAACTTCTTAAAATTGAGACGTTTCTTTTTCTTAAATTCTTTAAATAATATCGAACCAATCAGAAAACCACTTATGACAAAAAATAAGTCAACACCTAAATCTCCTTTTGATATCCATATCAAAAAGGGATTTTCCAGTACTTTATCTCCTACGGCTGTAAAATCACTATACTGAAATAGCCATGCGTGAAAAATAATAACCCACAATACTGCAATAGCCCTGATTCCGTCGATAGGCTTGTAATTCTGTGACGGTCTTAAAAATAATCTTGATATATAAGTGTTCATTAAAGAGTATGTTTTTAGAAAAGCCAAATATAAAAAAACTTTCAAACTGCAACTGTTTTTATTTTTTTTTATATTGTAAAATATTAACCAAAACCTAAATTATGATAAAAGCAATTAAATTATTAGCCCTTTGTGTGTTGACAGCATCATGTTCAACGGGAAATCACGCTGATTTTGAAAAAAATACAGCAACAGCAAAAAAGTACTTTGAACTTCATCAAGCTGAAAATCCAGATGAAATGTTTGAATTACTTCACAGTGACTTGGAATGGCATATGCCTGTTTATGGCTCTGAAATGGCAGACTTAAGTGGACTTAAAAATGCTATACTAGATTACCAAAAAGCATTCGATAACATGAACTTTACTGCTGATTATTGGCTGCCTGGTGTTGACCCTGAAACCGGACAATTAGATGGTAGTACTAGAACCTATGGGACCTGGACAGCTAACCATGTTGAGTCAGGTAAATCAGTTAAATTAACTGCATACCACGCCTTTTCATTTGTAGATGGTAAGATTTCAGGTGGTGGAGATTGGTTTGATTTTGGAGGAATGATGAATTCTCTTGTAGCAGAAACAGCTGCCCCTACAGAAACAGAGTAATTATTCGCATTGAAGAGAACTAAATTAAATTAAAAAACCCTTACATTTCGTAGGGGTTTTTTAGAATTTTAAACCTAGTCAAAAAAAACCAGGATTAGTTTCTTTAATTATTTCATTAGATTTCTTCAAGCTTAAATAAAAACATATCGGGAGTTATCTTAACCGAGCTTTCATAAGTTGACGGAACTAACCAAGGAGATATATAAAATTGATCACATTGTAAATAATACTCAGCTCGATTTTTATAATAATCAACTTCAAAATCATCATAACCAGAGTTCATATCCCTAGTTTCTGATCGTTCTCTGCCATAACTATCATCAGTCCAATATTTCACAACTTTTGAATTGTAAGAGTGTGTAACAGACCATTTCATTCCAATTTTCTCTAAGCTATTATTGTGGCTTCCTGAATTTCTACTATTAATTCGAAGATAAACTTCATTATTAATAACAATTAGTTCTAATAAATACTCTATTTCATTGTCGTCAGTTAAGCTGAAATAAACTCCTTTTTGACCTAACTGATCATTTAAAGATTCTACTGAACTTTTTTCCTTTACTGAAAAAAGAAAATCTTTAGAAACGTTTTCATTTGTAATGGTTAAAAGCTTTCCTTTAAGGAAAGAAAATGTAGGGAAAATCTCAGGATATAAGTTATATAACTCAACTCCTAAAATCCATTTGAAATTGTCTTTAATGATCTTTTTAAAGTTTTTAAGACTTGTCCCTTGTGATAAAAAAGTATTCTTTTTTTCTTCTATTCCAATTTTTAACTCAGTCATTGGAATAAATCGAGTAATGAAATCTGCATCACTATCGTAACTATAACCACCATGATCTATAAGTTTATTCCTTGCCAAAACACCCGCTGGAACTAAACGAAAAGTTTGGTTTTCAATCCGATCATTTCCTAAATATAAGTTATTTAAAAACCCATAAGAATTTTGGTTGATTGAAAAAGAAGCTTGTGATGTGTCGGAAGACAATAAGTTGTATATATTGTTTATTGAGTCGGTTAGTTTGATGATTTCATTTTTAAGCCCAGGAATGATTGAAGTATTTAACTTATTAATTGAATCTAAAGAAGAAAGTTTAAAATTTTCAAGTTGAGTTTTTATTTGAATTAGTTCTGAAATTCTAGCAGATGAATTTAATATTATATTAGCCTGATCATCTATTATATTAGCCTGATCATCAATTTTATTGTTTTTAACTAAAAGTTGTTCTTTC
>ERZ1046568.139-NODE-139-length-62401-cov-146.608267_pt1 | contig 62401 bp, 64 predicted proteins | sample MGYA00383092_ERZ1046568 | MGnify/ENA primary metagenome ERZ1046568 (study PRJEB29581, sample SAMEA5548362) | metagenome | biome: marine; feature: coastal; material: water | depth 1 m | study: Short-term variability in the microbial, nano- and picoplankton... | reverse complement strand
ACACTGAAGAAGAAGTTAATTCTTCTGAAGAAACCGTAACTGAAGAAACTGTAACTGAAGAAACTGTAACCGAAGAAGTTGCAGCTGAAGAAGTTGAAGTTGAAGAAGCTGTAGCTGAAGACGCGCCTGTTGAAGAGGCTGCGCCTAGTATCTCAACTGTTGAAAGATCACCTGCACAAATTGTTAGTGATTTTGAAAAAAAACAGGTTAAGACAGATCTTCCATCATTTAGGCCTGGTGATACTGTTGTAGTATCTGTAAAAGTTAAAGAGGGTGACAGAACAAGACTTCAGGCTTTTGAAGGTGTTGTAATGGGTGTTAAGCAAGGTGGATTAAATGCATCTTTCATCGTAAGAAAAATTTCAAGCGGCATTGGTGTTGAAAGAACTTTCCAAACACACAGCCCAATGATTGATTCTATAACAGTTAAAAGAAAGGGCGATGTTCGCCAAGCTAAATTATTTTATCTAAGAGATAGATCAGGTAAGTCAGCAAGAATCAAAGAAAGACTCGATAAGTAAATGCCAAAAGATATCAAAAAGGATCATTTAATTGAATCCTTTTTAGATTCTTTATACATTGAAAAAGGCCTGTCACAAAATACAGTTCAATCATATAAAAACGACATTACCTCATTTGCATTCTGGGTTGATGAATCTATCAATCTACCACTTGTAAGAATAAGCAAAATAGATATAAATAAATATATTGCTCAGCTGTTTAAAAATGGTTTAAAAAGTTCTTCAGTAAATAGAAAAATATCAACAATTAAGTCGTTTTTTATATTTTTATTAAAAAAGAAGCATATTCTGGTATCTCCAGTTGAAGATATTGAAATGATAAAGCAAGAAAAGTACCTACCTATATCTATGTCTGAGAAAGAAGTTGAACTTCTTTTAGAAAGCCCTAATCTTGATAGTTTCATTGGGATAAGGGATAGAGCAATGATTGAAATGTTGTATGCAACTGGAATGAGAGTCTCTGAATTAATAAACCTCAAAATCACAGATATTGATCATAATAGGCTTGTAGTTAAAGTAATGGGAAAAGGCTCAAAAGAAAGATTAATTCCCTATGGTGAAGTAGCTTCGGACTACCTTAATGTATACCTTAAGAATAGAAAAGAAATTAATTCAAACGAAATTTTTTTAAGCAATAGAGGTAAGAAGATAACGCGCAGTGCTTTTTGGAATAGAATTAAACTTTACTTAAAAAAAGAAAACCTCAAAGAGTCTATTTCACCTCATACACTTAGACATGCTTTTGCCACACATCTTTTAAATAGAGGTGCCGATCTTAGATCAGTTCAGATTTTGCTTGGACATAGTGACTTATCTACAACTCAAATATATACTCACATTGCTAAACAAAGATTAGGTGAAATCCTTAAAAAACATCACCCTAGAGGTTAAAAATGAAAATACTTAATTTGCTATATATAATTGTTTTGTTTAGTAACTTTGCTTCTTCAAACGAAGCCTTAATAGAGTCTAATCTTAAGAATATCTTACCTCCAGATACAACTATTGAGAGCATAGAGCCATCTTCTTTGAAAGGTATCTATAAAGTTTATTATGGTGATCTTCAACCCATATATGTTTCAGAGGATGGCAATTTTTTTATATATGGTGATATGTATAAAATTGGCTCAAATGACATCACAAACCTCACAAAAGAGGAGATTAAAGGAAGGCGCTCAGATATATTAGACTCAATCCCTGCAGATGAGCTCATCATTTTTAAGTCAAATAATGAATTAGTCTCAATAACTGTTTTTACGGATGTAGATTGTGGATATTGCAGAAAATTACATTCACAAATTGATGAATATAATCAAGCTGGCATTACTATAAAATATGCAGCTTTTCCAAGATCTGGTATTGGAACCCAAACTTTTACAAAGATGGTAGGGGCGTGGTGCTCAGAAGATCCTAAGCAAGCTATGACTGATTTAAAAAACGATAAAAAGATGAACCTTGATTTTTGTGAGGAACAACCTATTGCAAGGCACTATATTATCGGGCAAAAGCTTGGTATCAATGGGACGCCTGCAATAATAACTCCAGATGGGGATTTAATACCTGGCTATGTCTCACCAGAGGAATTGCTTTCACAGATTAAAATTTAAATCATGCCAGATCAACATTTTACTAATGCAGAAAAGCTACCTCCATATATTTTTGCGCAAATTAACAAGTTAAAACAGATCGCAAGATCTAATGGTGAAGATGTTATTGATTTTGGGATGGGAAATCCAGATCAGGCAACCCCCAATGTAATTGTTGATAAGCTTATTGAAGCTGTTGGAAATCCATCAACGCATAGATACTCACAATCAGCTGGCTTGCCAAAATTAAGAGAAGCCATAAGTAAATGGTACTCAAGAAAATATTCAGTTCACTTGGATGTAAATAGTGAGATTGTTACTTGTATGGGATCTAAGGAAGGTATTGCCCATTTGTCGCTAGCGACTCTTTCAAATAATGATGATGTTTTAGTGCAATCACCCACATACCCAATTCATTCTTATGGTGTTGTAATTGCTGGTGCAAACCTTCGCTCAATCCCTCTGTGTGAAAATCTTGATAATTTTTTAGTCGATATTGAGTCAGCTATAAATGATGGGATGAAAAAACCTAAAATGATAATCATTAATTTTCCCTCTAACCCAACAACCCAATCAGCTAGTTTAGATTTCTTTAAGAAAATTGTTGAAATTGGCAAAAAGTATGATATTTGGATTGTGCATGATTTGGCATATGCTGACATAGTTTTTGATGGCTATAGGGCACCATCTATTCTTGAAGTTGAGGGTGCTAAAGATATTGCGGTTGAGTTTTTTACATTATCTAAATCTTATAATATGCCTGGCTGGAGGGTTGGATTTTGTTGCGGCAATAAAAAATTAGTACAGGCATTAACTAAAATTAAATCCTATATGGATTATGGCACTTTCACTCCTATTCAAGTTGCGGCTATAAAGGCTCTTAATGATTGTGATCAAGATGTTATTGATATTTGTTCCATGTACATGTCTAGAAGAGATGAGCTTTGTAATGGGTTGAATAGAATTGGCTGGGATGTTCAAAAACCACTTGCTACAATGTTTGTATGGGCCCGGATTCCTGATAAATATCTTCATCTAGGCTCATTAGAGTTCAGTAAGTTATTAATAGAGCATGCTAATGTAGCAGTATCTCCAGGAGCTGGATTCGGAATGGATGGGGATGAATATGTTCGATTTTCATTAATTGAGAATGAGCATAGGATTAAACAGGCAATAAGAGGGATAAAAAACTTTTTTTCAATGGAAATAAAATGAAGTCATTAAATATAGGTATATGCGGATGGGGTAATGTTGCAACAGGAATGTTTAAGGCTCTAAAAGATAATGCAGACATAATCAAGCTAAACTCTGGATGTACCTTTGAAGTCAAAGTCATTGGTGCTAGAAGAGATAACCCCAAATGCAATCCTGGAGATACTAAAGTTTTAAGAGATATATTTGAGGTTGTTGACTGTGATGTTGATGTGATTGTTGAGCTGATTGGTGGTGTCGATGTCGCTAGAGAATTAATACTAAAAGCCATAAATAATAAAAAACATGTAGTCACAGCAAATAAGGCTGTTATATATCATCATGGAGATGAAATATTTACTGCTGCAAATAAAAATGGAGTTAAAGTTCTTTTTGAATCAGCAGTATGTGCCGGAACTCCAATAATAAAACTTCTTAGTGAAGAATTAGCCGCAAACAATATCTCAAAAATATCAGGAATGTTAAATGGAACTTCTAATTTCATTCTTTCAAACATGGAAGAGGGAAGTGAATTTAAACCAACGCTAGAGCTGGCTCAGAAAGAGGGTTATGCAGAGCCAGATCCAGCATTTGATATTGAAGGAATGGATGCTGCTCACAAAATTGGGATACTATCCTCTATAGCTTTTGGAACATCTCTTCCACCAGAAGATTTTTATATCGAAGGTATAACAAGTATTGAGAAAAGTGATTTTACATATGCAAGTGAAATGGGTTATACAATCAAGCATTTGGCTGTAGCTAAACTTGAAAATGATTCTCTGGAACTTAGAGCACATCCCGCTCTTATTAGAAAATCATCACACCTTGCTAATTTAACTGGAGTTAGAAATGGGATGGAGATTGATACTGATTTAATTGGTAAAATTCATATTGCGGGTTCCGGAGCTGGCCAAGAATCTACAGCATCTGGTCTGATATCTGATTTGGTACATTTATCAAATTATCCTAATGTTTCTTTTTCTGATGATCAAAAAGTTAAAAAAGTATATAAATTAAATAACTTCAATGATTTAGTTTTTCAATATTATTTTTATCTTGAAGCTGATGACAAGCCAGGTGTTATGGCCTCTATAACATCTATGCTAGCCTCAAAAAAAGTTGGTATCGAATCAATAGTTCAAAAAGAAGACCATGGTAAAAACTCTGTACCAATTATTTTAATTACAGACCCATTCAAGGAGCATGATCATGCTGAACTTAAAAAAGAGCTACTTGAATTTAAATCAGTCAAAGCAGTAAGATCAATAAGAATAGAAGCTGAATAAAGATGTTATTTCATAGCACCAGAGGCGGGGATAATAATAGGACTTTTGAAGAAGTCTTAATGCAAGGCCTTGCAAATGATGGCGGGCTATTTATGCCAAATGAGTGGCCTCAAGTTGACATAGACCATTTAAAAACTTTAGAGACATTTAGTGATATAGCAAATTATATAGTTCCAAAGTTTACCAAATCATCATTTTCAGATGAGGAGGTAACAAAACTTCTAGATTCCACATGGCACAATTTTTCTGAAGAAAACTTAGTAAAAATAAAAAACTTAGATGAAACAAATTCAGTTTTAGAGCTCTTCCATGGTCCAACTGCTGCATTTAAAGATTTTGGTCTTCAGTTAGCAGCTGCATTTTTTAATATGTCATTAAAAAGACAGAATAAAACAGCCATTGTCTTTGGAGCAACTTCAGGTGACACAGGTTCTGCGGCAATTGATGCATGTAAAAGATTTGATTCTATTAAAAGCTTTATCTTGTTACCTGAAGGTAATATGTCAGATGTCCAAAGAAGGCAGATGACAACTGTTGATAGTCCTAATGTATTTACTTTATTAGTTGATGGTACCTTCGATGATTGTCAGACAATCGTTAAACAAGCTTTTAATGAAAGGCCATTTCTTAAAAACGATCAATTTCTTCTTGCAGTAAATTCAATCAACTGGGTTAGGATTATTGGACAAATTTGTTACTATTTTTACGCATCATTAAAAATCTCAGAATTTAAAGAACCATTAAACTTTTCAGTGCCAACTGGAAACTTTGGCAATGTATTTGCCTGTTACTCTGCTCATAAAATGGGAATGCCATTAAATAAGATGCTGGTTGCTGTTAACGATAATAATATTTTACATAGATTTTTTTCAAATAATGATTATTCAAAGCAAGACGTTTCAGAGACTGTATCTCCGAGTATGGACATTAGTATTGCTAGTAATTTTGAACGACTAGTTTATGATTTTTATACTAATAGAAATTCTGAGTCATGTAAGAAATTCTATTCAGATTTCCCAGATATTCCTATAAAAATTGATGATGGTATGTGGAACAAGTCAAAAGACATATTTCTTAGTTATTGTGTTGATGATTTTTCTACTATCGATGCTATGAAAGATGCCTATGATAATTTCAATTACCTAATGGATCCTCATACAGCCGTTGCTTCTAAGGCTGTTGCTGAACTTAAAGATCAACTTAAAGGAAAGACAGTGATACTATCAACAGCACATCCTGCAAAGTTTCCTGATGTCATTAATAACGCAGGCCTCAAAGTAAAAGAGACCCCTAATTCTCTATCTGTTATTTTTGATAAAAAAGAAAAAATATATAATTTTCCAGCATCTAAAGATGCAATTTTTGAATTTATAACCTCAAATAATAATTAGAAATGGATGCGACAGAATTAAAATCAAACCTTAGTAATTTAAGAAATCGATTAAATGAAATAAGGGAAGGCATTTTTGATGTTTCAACCAAAGAACAAAGACTTGAACAAATTGAAGCTGATCTTGCAAAAGAAGAGGTCTGGTCTGACCTTGAACTATCGCAAAAAATCAGTAAAGAAAAAACAGCAATAGAGAAGTCACTTGTAAATTTTAAATCTGTAGAAGAGAGGGTGTCTGATGGTTTGGTGCTTCTAGAAATTGCAGAAAGTGAATCTGATGTAGGCTCAATAGAAGAAATAGCTAAGGATTATTTAGAACTTGAAGAGGCTGTTTCCAGTTTAGAGTTCAGTAGAATGTTTACTAATAAAATGGATCCAGCATCCGCATATGTAGAAATACAGTCCGGCTCTGGAGGAACGGAAGCTCAAGACTGGGCAGAAATGTTATTAAGGATGTATTCCAAATGGGCAGAAAATAGAGGTTTTGATATTGATATAACGGAAATATCACATGGAGAAATTGCAGGTATAAAGTCAGCTACACTTCATGTCAGTGGTGATCATACATATGGCTGGCTTAGAACAGAAACTGGCATTCATAGATTGGTAAGAAAATCACCATTTGATTCTGGCAGTAGGCGTCATACATCATTTGCATCTGTTTTCATATCACCTGAAGTTGATGACTCTATTGAGATAAATATTAATAATGCAGATATTAGAATTGATACTTATAGAGCGTCAGGAGCAGGCGGACAACATGTTAATAAAACGGATTCGGCAGTAAGACTCACTCATGTACCGACAGGGGTTGTCACTCAGTGTCAAAGTGGAAGATCTCAACATAAAAATAAAGAAAGTGCGCTTAAACAATTAAAATCAAAGCTATACGAGTTAGAATTACAGAAACAAAATGAAGAGAGACAAACACTTGAAGAAAGTAAGTCAGATATAGGATGGGGAAGCCAGATTCGATCTTATGTTCTTGATCAATCACGAATAAAAGATTTAAGAACAGGGTATGAAACAGGAAATACATCAGCAGTTCTCAATGGTGATCTCGATGAGTTTATGAAAGCAAGTCTAAAAGCAGGAGTTTAAATGTCAGAAGAAAATATAGGTGGCGAAGAAGGAATTATCGAAGAAAGAAGGAAAAAACTTGAAATTCTAAGAAGCAATAAAAAAGCATACATAAATGATTTTTTAAAAGAAAACTATGCTTCAGATATTCACTCTCAAAATGGTACTTTTACTAAGGAAGAATTAGTAGAAAAAAATATAGATAATATTTCAGTTGCTGGCAGGGTTGTTCTTATGCGCGTCATGGGTAATGCAAGTTTCGCAACAATAAGAGATTCCAGTGGGGATATCCAGATATATGTAAGTAAGAATACAGTTCCTTTAGAACTTTATGAAGATTTTAAAACTTGGGATCTTGGCGATATTATAGGGGTGAAGGGCAAATTATTTAAAACACGAACCGATGAGTTAACCATCGAGGCTAGTGATGTTATTTTAATAACAAAGTCTATTAGACCAATGCCTGACAAATTTAAGGGCCTTTCAGATATTGAAACCAGATATAGGCAAAGGTATTTAGATTTAATGAGTAATGAAGATTCTAAAGAAGTTTTTATTAATAGAACAAAGATTATTGAATCTGTAAGAAGTTCACTAAAAAATAGAAATTTTATTGAGGTAGAAACTCCTATGATGCACCCAATCCCTGGCGGAGCAGTTGCACGACCATTTGTTACTAAACACAATGCCCTGGATAGAGAGTTATTTTTAAGAATAGCTCCAGAGCTTTATCTAAAAAGGTTGCTTGTTGGCGGATTTGAGCGTGTCTTTGAGATCAATAGGAGCTTCAGAAATGAAGGTCTTTCTACAAGACATAATCCTGAATTTACAATGCTGGAATACTATGAAGCTTTTACGACACTAGAAAAAACAATAGAGTTTACTGAAAATATGATTAAATCTGCTTCAGATAAAGTTAATGATGGGCATAAAGTGATGTGGGGTGATGATGAAATTGATTTGTCTGATTTCAGAAAATGTAATCTTACAGACCTTGTACTTGAAGAAAATAAAAACCTTAGCGAAAGTGATTTAGATAAACTTGGTGGTAAGGAGCTTTTAGAGCTATTTGAGACAACAGTAGAAGATAAGCTTATCCAACCAACCTTTGTCATAGGTTACCCTGTCGAGGTTTCTCCATTATCTAGAAGAAATAATAAAAATCCAAATATAGCAGACAGGTTTGAACTATTTATTGGTGGAAAAGAGATTGCAAATGGTTTTTGTGAACTAAATGATCCTGATGATCAGGCTGAGAGGTTTAAAGATCAAGTAAAAGCAAAAGATACAGGTGATAAAGAAGCAATGTCTTATGATGAAGACTATATCACTGCATTAGAGCATGGCATGCCTCCAGCAGTAGGAGTGGGAATAGGCATAGATCGTCTTGTTATGATGATTACCAATCAAACATCTATAAGGGATGTTCTTTTATTTCCTCAGCTTAAATCTTAATACTAAGCTAATTTCCAGATGGTATATCTTTAAATGGTAAGCCTTTATCCGCTCTTGGATCTTGAGGAAGCCCTAAAACCCTCTCAGAAATAATATTCTTAAGGATTTCATCAGTACCTCCAGCTATTCTTAATCCAGGTGCACCAAGCCAAGCATTTTGAAAACTTTGTATTTCATTATTTTCTGGTTTTAGCATTCCTGCCATATCTAAAGAATCAATTCCAAAGTTACCAATATCTTGAAGCTTATTAGCACTAACAATTTTAGTTATAGATGCCTCAGGCCCGGGTGTTTCACCTTTAGAAAGGGCAGACATTGTTCTTAATTTTGTATTTTTAAGACCATTTGCTTCACAATACCAGTCAGCTATAGATTCTCTCGTAGCTCTATTATTAATTAGATATTCTCCAGAATCATCCTGCTTTTTAGCCCAATTAAATGCTTCTTTCACATCAGCACCATTAGCATCTCCAACTGCCAGTCTTTCATTCATTAGAGTTGTAATTGCCACTTTCCAACCATCTCCGATAGCTCCTAGTCTTTGAGAATCAGGTATTACAACGTCAGTAAAATACACTTCATTAAAGCTAGAACCTCCAGTTATTTGTTTTATTGGCTTGACCTCAATTCCTGGAGATTTCATATCAACAAAGAAAAAAGTCATACCTTTGTGTTTTTCAAGGTTTGGATCATGTCTCACAACCAAGATGCCGTAATCACAAAAATGAGCACCAGAAGTCCATACTTTTTGGCCATTTATTATCCAATTATCACCATCTTGTGTAGCCTTACTTCTTAGGCCTGCAACGTCAGACCCTGCAGATGGCTCTGAGAATAACTGACACCATATTTCAGTTCCTTCAGCCATTGATGGTAAAAATCTTTCTTTTTGTTCATCAGTTGCATACTCCATCATTACTGGGCCACACATACCAAGCCCAATTTCAAATATACCTCTAGGCACATTAAATTTTGATTCTTCTTCTGCCCAAATAATTCTTTCTATTGGTGATGCAGCAATTCCTCCGTATTCTTTAGGCCAATGAAGCATTGCCCAACCTGCATCATATTTCTTCTTTTGCCACTGTTTGGCAACCTCTAAAAAATCTATATCAGAAAAACTTTCTCTGCTGCTACTTGATTTTGGTTCTGCATTTTGCTCAAGCCATTCTCTGCAGGTTTTTCTAAATTGAGCTTGTTCTGTTGTGTCATTAAAATCCATTTTTTACTTCCTAATATGTGTTTGATTTTTCTAAGCCGCTAACTAATTTTTCCTTCCAGTTCGGTAATGAACCGATATTTACCGACAGAAGCTTAGACCTTTTGTAATAGAGGTGACAGTCATACTCCCAAGTAAAACCATTTCCTCCGTGAGTTTGAATATTTTCTTTTGAACAAAGTTGAAAAGCTTTAGTTGAACTTACTCTTGCAGTTGCTGACGCAACAGATAGATCTGATGAGTTTGTAGACAAAGCCCATGCTGCATAATATGAATTTGATTTAGCTAATGTTATAGCAACATACATATCAGCTAATTTATGTTTAATTGCCTGAAAGGAACCAATTTGTCTCCCAAATGCATATCTTTCTTTTGCGTAACTTGTTGCCATATCTAATGAGGCTTGAGAGCCACCAATTTGTTCAAAACTAAATAAAACTGCTGCTTGATCTAAAAGGTTCTCATAAAAATCCCAGCCATTTGAATCATCGCCAATTAGTATGCTTGGAGTGTTGTTGTATTCAACTGCAAAATGACCTCTACTTTCATCTATCGTATCTTGATGCTCAATAATTACTGAATCAGAAGAATGATCAACCAACCTTAAGCATATGCCTGAGGAAGAATTTGAAACAACTAATGAATGAGTAGCTATTCCTGCATCAGGAACAGCAATTTTCCTACCAGTTAAAAGGTTATTATCAGTTACTGTTTTAATATTAGTTTTTGAGGGAGCAAAAAGATCTTCTGTTACCGCTAAGGTTCCAATAATATCTCCTGATATTAATTTTGGAAGAATTTCTTGTTTAACTTCTTCATCTGCATATTTAATAATTGCTTCTGTAAATAAATAAACTGAAGATGAGAAGGGTACAGGAGCTAAGTATCTTCCGAGCTCTTCTGCTACAACACATAATTCAAGGTGACCCAAGCCCAATCCCCCATACTCCTCAGGTATTCTGATGCCAGTCCATCCTAATTCAACTATCTTGTTCCATAATTCTTTGTCTATGCTCTGCTTATCCTCTAGAACTTTTCTACTCCTATTAATAGAACCTTCTTTTTCTAAAAACTTTCGCGCCTCACTTTGAAGGAATTTTTGGTCATCTGAGAAATCTAAATTCATATTTATCTAAATAGTTAATGTAAAATATATTATAAAGTAGTTTTTTTAATAATTAATACATGAATCAAACAATGAAACCAAATAAATCATCGCCGGCATATCTAAAGCAAAAGACATCAGGCGGTCTATTTGTAGGTTTTTTATATGTTTTAGTCTTTATGAGTATTCTGTCGTTGGGTATTTGGCAAAATATTGAATCTAAATCTAACAAAGAATCACTAGACTCTATCAATGAAAGACTAATCGTTATCGAAGAGCAAATAAATATTGCTGATGAGATTAACAATGATTCACTTACTGATATATCAGCGTCCATTCAGTTTCTTGATAAGGAGGTAAGAAAACTTTGGGATCTAAGTAATAAAAGAAATAAAGTGAATATAATTAAATTAACAGAGACTACAAATAAAATTAATGGCTCTATAAAAGATATAGAAATTTCAATTAAAGAAGCATCTAAAAAGATAGAATCTAATAAAGAAGATATTGTGAGGACCTCAAAAGATTTATCAGATCTTTTAAACACCAATTCAGAAATTAATGATTTAGAAATAGCGTTAAGAGCGCTTGAAACCCAAATGATTTTGATGGATGATTCAGTAAGAGCTTTAAATAATTATAAAACTCAACTAAATCAAACAATCTCTGAAATTCAAATTCAAATTTATTCTGCGTCTCAAGAGGTATTAGAGATTGAAAACCAAGATTGACAATAGTTTTAAATAATAGTTTTATATATCCATGAACAAAACTTTACTACAAGTTTTTTTACTACTTGCCTTTATTCCACTAGCAATTTTAGTTGGTTATGGGGTTCTAGTGGTTGCTCCAATATTTTGTTGCTTTCTTGCAATAAATTCATATAAGTTCAAAAATTACAAAGAAATGTATATTTGGATGGGTGTTGGAGTTCTTTCATTTTTATTAGCTCTTTTTATGCTGGGTGTTCTATGATTTTAAGAGGAATAATTCTTATCCTATCGATTGTTATGCTCTTGATAGGGTTGTTAAATGTTCTTACTCCAGGAGTAAATAATATTTTCATTCCTATTGAGATCAATGACTTAGATACGCGAATAATGGTTAGAAGCTTATCTGGCATTCTTATTGGAATTGGGTATTTATCTATTAGATTTATATTCTCTTCTTCAAAAGTTCAAATTGGAAATGTTTTGCTGTCCATAACAGTGTGCGCACTATTTTCAAAAATTTTTAGCTTTATATATGATGGTTTTACAACTTATTCGGTGGTCGTTTTCTTTTTTGTAGCTTGTTACGGCACATGCTTGTATTACCTTCAGAAAAAAAGAAAGAATCAGATTGATTATAATCTGTAATTCCTGCAGCCAAACCTCCCAAATAATATAATTTATCTATATAATGCTTTCATCTGGGGATGTGGTGGAACTGGTAGACACGCTTGGCTTAGAACCAAGTGCCGCAAGGCGTGGGGGTTCGACTCCCTCCATCCCTACCAATTAAGTAGATTGACTCTTTAGTAAAAAGCCCAAGAGACCTATAATCCAATTACACACTTACTTAATAATATTTACATGACATATTCAAAGAAAGATGAATCTATAAATAATCACTTTTTAAATGAATCTGATGCAATAGAAAGGATTTTTAATCATATCGATAATGGAACCACAGATCTTGGTGATACAACTTGGAAAGAGCCGGTAAGAAATTATTATTCAAAAGATCGTTTTGATGATGAAATTTCTTTACTAAGAAGATCTCCTATCCCTTATTGTCCCTCAGCAGGGCTACCTGAAAATGGAAGTTATATAGCTAGAAGGGCATCAGGAACACCGCTATTAGTAGTCAGAGGTGAAGATGGCATTGTTAGAGCTTTTATAAATGCATGCAAACATCGTGGCATGAAAGTTGCTGATGGAAGTGGGTGCAAAAAGAAAGCTTTTGTTTGTCCATATCATGCATGGGCTTATGGCTTAAATGGGAAGCTTAGAAATATTCCTGGCCAAGAGGCATTTCCAGACCTAGATACCAATGACTTGGGACTTGCAGAAATAAGCGCAATTGAAAAGGGTGGAATTGTATATGTAATGCAAGAGGGAGAGATAGAAGATCATATGTTAGAAAATGCTATTGATTTTTTTGAACCAGAACAAAAAATGTTTAGTTATGGCGAGGTAGTCGATGAAGCTAATTGGAAACTATTAACAGAAACTCTTCTAGAGGGTTATCATATAAAATCTCTACATAAAGATACTTTTTACCCTTTTGGTCTAGATAATATCAATCTTGTAGAAACATCTGGCCCTAACTCACGAGTAATTTTTCCTTTTAAACGAATAGAAAAAATAAGGGATATAGATCCAAATAAAAGAAAATTAAATGGTGTAGCTACCTCGGTATACCATCTTTTTCCTAATGCAAGTGTTTCTATTTTATCAAAGCATACAAGCCTAACAATTATGGAGCCTTTATCACCATCAAGTGTAAAAATAGTTAGTTATCTTGTATATAATCCAAAATTAAATGGCAAAAATATATCCCTTGAAGAAGCAGAAAAGGATGCTCAGTTTGTTAATGAGTCAGGCCAAAATGAAGATAGAGAGGCTGCCAGAGCAATTCAAGAAACAGTTACAACCTCAGCTAATTCCTATCTTACATTTGGCTTTTTTGAAAAAGCAATTGTTAACTTTCATCAACATTTAGCCTCAAGTCTAGATAAATAGGGTCAGTGACAAGTTTACAAACTATTATTTACATATATACTGATTTGCAATGATTAAAACAAATACACGATTAAGACGGGCTCCCGCTTTATAGCTGGGTCTTTTCTATTGTGAATTAGACCCAGCTTATGCTGGGTTTTTTTTTAATAAAAATAAAGGTAATTATGAAAAATTTTATTTCTACACAAGATTGGTCAAAATCAGAACTACAAGATATTTTAGATTATGCAAAAGAACTGAAAGCTAATAAGTTTCAGGATAATTTAAAAAATAAATCTATTGCGTTAATGTTCTTTAATCCATCTATGAGAACTAGGACTAGTTTTGAGCTTGGCATACAGCAATTAGGTGGTCTTGCGGTAGTTCTTCATCCTGGAAAAGATGCTTGGCCAATTGAGTTTAAGTTAAATGAAGTTATGGATACAGAATCAGAAGAACATATTATAGAAGTTGCAAAGGTCCTCTCTGAATACTGTGATTTAATAGCCATAAGGGCATTCCCCAAATTCATTAATCTCGAAGAAGATTTGTCAGATAATGTTATTAATAGTTTTGCAAAGTATGCAACTGTTCCAGTGGTTAACATGGAAACTATCACACATCCCTGCCAAGAACTTGCTCATATTTTAACTATGCAAGAACAGCTAGGTGATCTATCTGGAAAAGATTACTTATTGACATGGACATACCACCCAAAACCTTTAAATACAGCAGTAGCAAATTCATCTTTATTAATAGCAAGTAAGTTTGGCATGAACGTAAAATTACTTTGCCCCACAGAAGATTATTTACTTCATGATTCATATTTAGACAAAGCAGCTGAAAATTGTAATGCAAATGGTATGTCATTCTCAATAACTCATGACATTAAAGAGGGGTATAGAAATGCTGATATTGTTTATGCTAAAAGTTGGGGAGCGCTTAATTATTATGGACACGCAGAAGATGAAAAATTAATAAGAGATAATTATAAACATTTTATTGTTGATGAAGAAAAAATGGCAATGACTAATAATGCTAAATTCAGCCACTGTCTTCCTTTAAGAAGAAATATCAAAGCAACAGATGGAGTAATGGACTCTAATTATTGTGTAGCTATACAAGAAGCAGGAAATAGAATGCATGTTCAAAAATCACTATTATCAACTTTATTAAAGGATAAATAAAAATGAAAAAAATTGTATTAGCCTTCTCAGGCGGATTAGACACTAGCTTTTGTGTTCCATACCTTATAGAAAAAGGTTTTGAAGTTCATACTATATTTGTAAATACTGGTGGTACACCAAAGAAAGAAGAAGAAAAAATTACCAAAAGAGCGAATGAGCTTGGAGCAAAAAAACATATTAATGTCAATGTTGATAATCTTCTTTGGAATCAAATCATCAAACCATTAGTATGGTCTGGCTCACTATATCAAGATAAATATCCTGCACTATGCTCTGATAGATACCTTATAGTCTCAGAGGCAATAAAGCTCTGTAAAAAATTAAATACTAAATATATTTCACATGGCTGTACAGGAATGGGTAATGACCAAGTTAGGTTTGATTTATCAATTCAAGCATTCGGTAAATACACAACCATAACCCCAATTAGAGAGATACAAAATAAAGTTAATGATGTGAGAGGTTATGAGCAGAAATATCTTGAAGATAAGGGATTCAAAGTTTCATCCATGCACTCAAAATATAGTATCAATGAAAATCTTATGGGAGCTACTGTTTCAGGTTCTGAAATAGATGAATGGAAGGAACCATCAAAAGAAAGCTATATCCTTTGTAGCACACCAGATAAATATCCTACAAAGTTAAAAAAGATAGTAATAGAATTTTCAAAGGGTGAGGCAAAAAAAATAGATGGAGTTGCTATTAAAGGTCCAGAGTTATTAAGGACGCTAAACAAGTTAGGTGGTAAGTATGGTATTGGAAGAGAAATTTTTGCCAGCGATACTATTATAGGTATTAAGGGAAGGTTTCTATTTGAATCCCCTGGAATAACAATACTTCAGTCTGCCCATAGAGCTCTAGAGGAATCAATTTTTACTGATAAACAAAACTTTTTTAAACCTGTAATTGGCAAAAAGTGGGTTGAATTAGTTTATGGTGGATTTTATTTTGATCCTTTAGCAAGAAATCTTGAAAATTTTCTACAAGACATTGAGAAACCTGTTAATGGAAAAGTAACAATGTTACTTTCACCAGGAAAGTCAGAAGCAGTAGCAGTTGAAGCTAAAAAAATATTAGTTAGCAAAGAAGCTATATATGCTCAATCTGCTTCATGGGGTGTTGAGGAGTCAGCTGGATTTATAAAGTTACTTGGTCAAAGCACTGCGACTTGGACGGATATAAACAAAAAGTAAAATGAATCAAAACTTCACCAAAGACACTATTATCAAACTGCTCAGCGGGATGAGCAGTGAGAAAGAAATAAGAAAGTATTTAGACAGATTCTCTTCTGATGATTTTAGGTTTGCGGTAATTAAAGTTGGTGGAGCAGTGATAGAAAATGATTTAGATAATCTAATCTCCTCCTTGGTATTTTTGAATGAAGTTGGCTTAAGGCCAATTATTGTTCATGGAGGAGGTCCTAAGCTTTCTAGAGCATTAGAGGATAAAAAAATACAGTTTTCATTTAAAGATGGTCAAAGAATTACCTCTAAAGAAGTTTTATGCGAGGCAATTGATGTATTCAAAAGTGAAAATCAAAAAATAACATCAGCTTTAATAAATAAAAATGTATCAGCCGTGCCATTAATTGATGATGTTTTCAAATGCGTCATTGAGGATGAAGAGTTAGGTTTTGTAGGTAACATTATTGAAACTAATTCAAATAAAATCAGAGATATTATATCAAGTGGAGGGGTTCCTGTTCTTGCTCCAATGGGATTCACTGATGAAAAGCAAATAGTTAATATTAATGGTGATAAAGCAACGCAAGCTCTGGCAAAAGAAATCTCACCGGATAAGGTGATATTTTTAAGTGAGATTGGAGGGATTCTTGATGGTTCAAACAACTTAATCTCAACAATAAATATTAAAGATGATTATAAGAAATTAATGTCTAAAGGGTGGCTTCACTCAGGAATGAAACTTAAGCTTGAAGAAATCAAGCATTTACTTGATTATCTGCCCAGCAATAGCTCAGTATCAATTACAAAGCCTCTGCACTTGAATAGAGAGCTTTTTACCGATGCCGGTTTTGGAACTTTGGTCAAAGCAGGTCATCAAATAGACAAATTTAAAGAGTTAGATGGTAAAAATATAGAAACTATTACTTCAATTTTAGAATCAGCATTTGAGGGAGTGCTCGATAAAAATTACTTTATCAATCAAGAGAAAGAATACTATTTAAGTAGTTGCAATAGAGCTTCAATAGCCATATCCCACTATCAAAATATCGCATATATGGATAAATTTGCAGTTAAAGCTGGAGCTAGAGGAGAGGGTTTAGGTAATGCTATATGGAATAGAATGACTATTGATCATAAAAAGGTTTTTTGGAGATCTAGACCAAAAAATTCCATAAATCTTTTTTATAAGAATGTTTGTGATGGCTTTCAAAAAACTAAAGATTGGAATATTTTTTGGATTGGAATTAATGACTTAGATGAGCTTACAGAATGCATAAGAATGGCATCTAACCAACCTGAAACAATTACATATGCAAAATAAAATTAACATTGCGATGATCGGGGGTAGGGGCTTTGTAGGCCAGGAGATAATTTCTATACTAAACAATCATCCAATTTTTATGCTTACTAAAGTTTTTTCTAAAACAGCTGAAGGTACATATGTTGAAGGTTATAAGAAATCATCCAATCTAAAGTACTCCCTTCTCGATATATCAAATTTGGAGTTAGATGATGTTGATATAGCAATTATGGCATTGGCTAACAATGAGTCAGAATCTTATATAAGCATTATCAAAAAAAATTATCCAAATATAATATTTATTGATTTAAGTTCCGATCATAGATTAGATAGAACTTGGGATTATAGGGTTCCTGAGCTTGCAATAAGAAAAGCTACTAAATTCATAAGCAACCCAGGATGCTATGCATCTGCAATACAATTTTCTTTAGCGCCAATCAAAAATATTATCTCTGGAAGAGTTAGTTCTATAGGCATATCTGGTTACAGTGGAGCTGGAGCAACTCCAAATGATAAAAATAACCCTGCCTATCTTAAGGATAATATCATTCCGTACTCCCTTACAAATCATCTTCATGAGCAAGAGGTTTCAAAGCAATGTTTTAAAGATATTTCTTTTAGCCCACATGTTGGCAATTTTTTTAGAGGCATTCTAATAACATCTCATATACAACTTAAAACAAGTCAAACGAATCAAGAAATCAAAGGAATTTTTGTTGATTTTTATAAAAACTCTAAATTAATTGAAGTTCTAGATGATATACCTATGATTAATAAGGTTGCTAATACCCACAAGGTTCTAATAGGCGGAATATCTATTGATAATTCAGGAGTAAACTTAACAGTATGTTGCGCTCTTGATAACTTGCTTAAGGGAGCTGCTACACAAGTTATACAAAATCTTAATTCGGCATGTAGCATAGACGAATTAACAGGAATTAACTATGAATAAAAAAATATGGAACACTAATGGTGAAAAACAATCCAATGAGGTGGCAGCATTTCTAGCAGGCGAGGACATTGAATTAGATAAGTCTATTTTTATATATGATATTCAAGCCAGTATTGCTCACGTTAATAATCTCTTTTCCATTGGGATAATTAAAAAAGGAGAATCAACTAAAATAATTAAGTCTTTAAAAGATCTAAAGAAAAAATTTCAGGAAGGCTCTTTTAAGTTAACTAATAAGTATGAAGACTGTCACTCAGCTATAGAGTTTTATCTAACAAAGGAATTGGGAGAACTTGGTAAAAAAGTACATACAGGAAGAAGTAGGAATGATCAGGTAATAGTTGCTATGAGATTATTTGCAAAACAAAACCTTATAAATTTTAAAATAGAAAATAAATTGGTAGCTAAAACCTTCTTAAAGCTTGCTAAAAAGCATGCAAATCATCAAATGCCAGGATACACTCATCTCCAAAGAGCAATGCCATCTTCATGGGGGCTTTGGTTCTCTTCCTATGCTGAATCCTTCATAGATAATATAGATCTTATAAATAGTACTATTGATTGGATAGATTCGAATCCACTTGGGAGTGCTGCTGGTTATGGAGTGGCTCTTCCGTTAGATAGAAGGCAAGTAACCAAAGAACTAGGATTTAAGAGAATTCAATTGAACAGTCTTTATGTTCAAAATAGTAGAGGCAAATATGAGATGCAAATTCTAAATACACTCAAGCAGTCCATGTTAGATGTAAGAAAATTTTCATGGGATATGAGCTTATTTCTATCTCAGGAGTTTGATTTAATAGAGATCGATAGTATTTATCAAACAGGATCTTCGATAATGCCAAACAAACATAACCCTGATGTTATTGAAATTTTAAGAGCAAATTATTCAATTGTTGCTGGGCAGTCAGCTGAGCTAGAAAATCTTTTATCACTACCTAGTGGTTATCACAGAGATCTGCAATTAACAAAGAGAAGCTTAATAGCAAGCTTTGAAATCACCTCTAAGTCCTTAAAGATATTACCTAAACTTATTAACTCTATCAAAATAAATAAATCTAAATCAGAAAGTTATATTGATGAAGAGATGAAAATGACAGATAAAGTTTATGGTTTAGTATCGAAAGGAATGCCTTTTAGAGATGCCTATACTGAAATAAAAAATACTGATGATCTTTCGAATTTTTCAGAATCAGATTATGCAAATTCTTCAGAAGGGTCACCTGGTAATTTAAATCTCAAGTTTTTAGAAAATAGACTTAAAAAACAAAAATAATATTTATATGTCCATGGAAAGAGGTATGAAAATCCCTGCAAGATTTCAGCTCATTGTAATGTGTTTTTTTGCAGTTGTTATTTGCTATATGGATAGAGTTAACATTTCTGTAACTATTCTTGAGATGGTTAAAGAATTTGGGCTCAATGAAAAACAAAAAGGGTGGGTTTTAAGTTCAGTCTACTTAGGCTATGTGATTTCAATGAGTATAGGTGGAATTCTAGCTGATAAATATGGTGGAAAGATTGTACTGGGATGGGGCTTGTTGCTATGGTCAATTTTTACAATGTTAACGCCTTTTTTTGCTCATCATGGTTTCTTTTTTTTAATTTTAATAAGAGTTCTAATGGGCTTAGGTGAGGGTATTACCTTTCCTGCATGGCACTCAATGTATGCAAGATGGATCCCTTTTAACGAAAGGACCAGAGCTATCGCAATAACCAATACAGGTATTGCAACTGGAACTATAATTGCCCTTGTTGGAGCAGTAATTATTATGAATACTTATTCATGGGAATGGGTATTTTATTCTTTTGGAGGTATTGGAATAATTTGGTTTGTTGTCTGGAATAAATATACTACATCTAATCCAGAAGATCATTTAACAATATCGGAGGAAGAACTTCACTTAATAAAAACAGAGGCACCAGCATCATCTAGAGCTGAAAAATTACCTCTTAAAAAGTTAGTTAGCAATCTTCCCTTTATAGCCATATGCGTAGCTTCATTTTGTAATGGCTGGGTACTTTTTTTCTTTATTTCATATCTTCCTAGCATCATCGAAGCAGATATCTCTATGGGGGGACTTGGAATTAGTATTGAAAGTAATATTTATATCTTGTTAATTACAGTACCAGCAGTTGTTGGTGTTGTAACTTTAATATTTGGAGGGATTCTTGGAGATCACTTAATTAAAAAAGGCTACAAAGTTATTAATGTTAGAAAATCAGTTAATTCAATAGGATTTTTTGGATCTGCAATTCTTTTGTTAATTATGTCAATACAGGATACTCCTGCTGGATTAATTATTTGCTTATGCCTAGTTAATACATGCTCTGGAATTTGTGCTGGTGGGTTTAATGTAAATCATGCAGATATAGGTCCAAAATATACAGGATCATTATTTGGTATTTCTGGCGCTATGGGTATTTTAGCCGCAATAATAAATCCTATTGTTGCTGGAACTATCTTATATGAAACCAATTCGTATCTACTTTTATATTATATAAACTGCATCATTCTTCTCTTCGGCGGATTTTTCTATCTATTTTTTGCTAGTGCTGATAAACAATTCGAATAATTTTTTCAGTACAACATCAAAAATTCTTAATATATTGATAGAAAGTCGTATGGAGTTATAATAATTAATGGACACAAAACTAGAAATAGCAAAAAACTGGCTTCCAAGATATACAGGAATGCCATTAGAAATGTTTGGCGATTATATCTTGATCACTAATTTTAAAGACTATGTTTTAAAATTTGCTGATAGATTTAACTGTGATGTTTATGGCGAAGGAAGGGCTATGCAAGCCTCCACTAATAGCGATGGACTAACAATTATTAACTATGGCATTGGATCACCCAATGCTGCAACGATAATGGATTTACTTGTTGCTGCAAAGCCTAAAGGTGTTCTTTTTCTTGGAAAGTGTGGCGGGTTAAAAAATTCCTCAGAAATAGGTAATTTTATTCTTCCAATCGGCGCCATAAGAGGAGATGGAACTTCAAATGATTATTTTCCACCCGAAGTCCCTGCATTACCCTCTTTTAAACTTCATAAATTCGTTTCAGACATCATAATTGAAAAAGAAAGTGATTATAGAACTGGAGTTATTTTCACTACTAATAGAAGAGTATGGGAGCATGACAAACGCTTTCTTAAGAGACTTAAAAAGACAACTGCTATTGGTGTTGATATGGAAACCGCAACTGTATTTTCTGTTGGTCACTTTAATGAGATTGCAAGAGGGGCATTGCTATTAGTTTCTGATGTTCCATTAACTCCTGAGGGAGTTAAAACTGAAACATCTGATAAAGAAGTGACCCAGAAGTGGGTAGATTTACATCTAGAAATCGGTATTAAGGCTATGACCGATATTGGCAAAAGTGGAGAAGAGATAAAGCACTTTAAATACTAGTTGCTTAAAGTGCTAATTTTTGAAAGTAGTTAAATATATCCTGAAGGCTTCTTTCTCTTGCTGTAGTCCACTCTTTTGTAGATGAGCTATTTAGAATATTCATTTCTTTATCAAATACAATAACTCTAGGCACTCCTTTTTCTCTAGCAACCCCAAAATAATCCATAAGCTCCATGTTTTTATCATATCTTCCAACATCAATATGCATAATCTCAAAGCGTTCTGACATAAACTTTTTAATAGAAGGTACTTGCAATGAACCATCTAATATTCTGCAATCTGGACACCAATTTCCGCCAAATATTATAATTGGTTGCTTTGATTTGCTTGTTGTAGCTTCCATAAATTTTTTAACATCTATCTCAGAATAGATTGCCCCATCATATGGAAGTGGCAAAGGAATGCTTAGCTTATCCTCTGAATTAATAAGAACTGTTTGCGAATTTAAGTCGATGGCTATAAAAATAATTAATAAAGAAAATATTTTTTTTAATTGTTTTTTCATTATGTTGGTTTAATATTAAAAGCATATTGTGAAGATTGTCTTCCGGTATTGCAATAACTTTTAATATAGGCATTTAAATGATTTGGTTAGTAAGATTTTATTTATTCTTTATGGGTATCACCTATTTACTAATTGGTTTATGGGCTATCTTAGATCCCTTATTTACCTCCATGGAGATATCTGCTCCTTCTTTTTTAGATGCTGTTGGATTGAGCATAACTTCAGAAATTGGTTACTCTGAAATTGCGGGATTATATGGTGGTCTAAACATTGGCATTGGTCTAATGTGTTTAGTGGGGATTGCTAAGGAGACTATTGGAATTTTTTCAATAAAATTTCTTACATTCTTAGCAGGGTCAATTGCATCTGGCAGAATACTATTTTCATTACTGCCATCATCACCAACTTTCTTTAATAGTTTTTTTGTTTTCGAAATTTGCGCAGTAGCTATAGGTTTGTGTTTTTTAAAAGTATTAAGTGGAACTAAATCAGATTACTAATATTTAATAAATAAATAAAATATCCTAATACAAAACCGCAACCAATCAATCTAATAGTTTTTATCCCAAAATACTTAGATGAATACATTGTCGCAACCAAAATAAATAACAAAGTAGCCAACAACATTACTAAATAATCTCTTGAGTAAATTGTTGGATGAAGAGAGGTATTGGAAAAAAATCCAAGAATTGGAACAACCAACGCTATATTCATAACATTTGAACCTATTACATTTCCAATTACCATATCATTTTTATTTTTGGTTATTGCTGATATCGTTGCTGCTAATTCTGGCAAGCTTGTCCCAATTGCAATGATAGTTAATCCAATTACCAATTGAGGGACATTTAATAAGATCGCTATAGATTCTGCATGTATGACTGCAAAATGAGACCCCCCTATTAAAGCTATTAAACCAATAGCAAGCAAAAAACTGGTATTACCTATCGGAGAGCCTATATCTTCTGTTGAGGAGTTTATGTCTTCATATGATTTGAATTTATATGTTATTAAAATAAATAAGAAGAATAGTGATACAAAATAAATACTTTCATATGTAGTGATCTTTAAGTCTTGCAAGCTTAACCCCAATAAAATGGCCCCTAATAAAAATGGAAGGAATTGAATGAAAGAAGTTTTAGATGGCTTAATACTTATACCAATGCAAGAAACGCCAAATATAAGAGCAATATTTGAAATATTGGAGCCAACAACTGTGCCCATGGCTAATTCTTCACTATTATTAATTACTGATGAAATACCTACAAAAATTTCTGGGGCAGAAGTGCCTAGCGCTACTATTGTTAAACCTATAGTTAATTCACTCAAGCCAAGTTTTTTTGCAAGAACTGATGAGTTATCAACAAATTTATCAGCACCCCAAACCAGCACTGCTATAGAAGTAATAAGGCCGATCAGATGAAATGTAAACATATCCTATTTTACATCAGACAAATGGCTTTAAATAATATTTTGTTTAATTATCCGTCAATACATTTTTAGGTGGTAGTTTAATAAAAATGCAATATATAATAAGCAATCAAACATACACACAAGGATAAAATAATGGAAATTAATAGCTTATTTAACGTAACTGGAAAAGTTGTTGTTGTTACCGGTGGATCAAGAGGAATTGGAGAAATGATAACAGCTGGCTTTCTAGCTAATGGTGCCAAGGTGTATATTTCAGCTAGGAAAGCACCACCTCTTATGGAAAAAGCAAAAGAACTATCTGAAAGGTACAACGCAGAATGTATAGCAATACCATGTGATCTGAGCACCATAGAAGGCATGGATTATTTCACACAACAAATTACAGAAAAAGAAGAGGGTATTGATTTCTTAATTAACAATGCTGGTGCTGCTTGGGGAGAACCTCTAGAAGATTTTTCTGAAACAGGTTGGGATAAAGTAATGGATCTTAATGTAAAAAGTATTTTCTTTCTAACTCAAAAACTTAAATCACTTCTAAAAACAAATGCAACAATTGATGATCCCTCAAGAGTTATAAATATAGGATCGATTGATGGGCTAAATGTTCCAGCTTTTGAAACATATTCTTACAGCACATCTAAAGCTGCAGTGCACCATTTAACAAGAGTCCTTGCTAACAAGCTTGTAAAAGAAGATATTCTTGTAAATGCAATTGCGCCTGGTCCATATCCTAGTGCGATGCTTGGGTCTGCAGTGAATTCAGATTATTCTTTTATAGCAGATGCCAATCCAAGAAAAAGAGTTGGTACTCCAGAGGACATAGCTGGGCTTGCAATATTTTTATGTTCTAGAGCAGGCGCTTATACTGTTGGTGAAACAATTACATCTGATGGTGGGTTAGTAAAAACTGCAGGACACAAGCTCGGTTAGAACCTATTTTTTAGCATCTATAAAAGCTTTAATAATGAGATCTTTCATCCAGATATGACCGCCATCTCCTTCGTCGCTTTTGTGCCATATTAAGAAATATTCCATTGATGGTATTTCTATTGGCACCTCAATGAAAGGAAGATTGTTCGCAATCGCAAAACTTCTAGTGCCCATTAAAACAAGATCGGTTGATCTTAATATTTGAGGAGCAATTAAGAAATGTTGGCAGCGAAGTGCTACCTCGCGTCTATATCCTATCTTTTCTAACTCCAGATCAATTAAATGCAATCCTCTTCTTCTATTAGAAACGTGAAGGTGTCTTTGATTTAATATATCTTCAATAGTGACATTTTCTATATCAGCAAGATGATGCCCATCTCTATGCATCGCAACCCAATCATCTTCAAACACCTTAAATGAATCAATTTCATCAGATGCAGGAATGACTGGATCAACTACAAAATCTAAATTATTCGTAGCAAGGGCATGAACTTGATCAGATCTGCTATACGCATAACTGCCAAGTGCTACATTTGAAGCTTTTTTATCTATCTCATTCATAATAAATGGAAGGACTCTTCCTTCAGAAACATCTCCTAGTGAAAGTTTGAATGTTCTCTTTGATATCTTTGGATCAAATGTATCAGGCTCATTAACGCTTAGTTGCATAAGTGATAATGCATTTTGAATATCTTTAATTATATTTTCTGTTTTCTGAGTTGGAACCATCCCAGAACCAGTTCTAATAAAAAGGTCATCATTAAATTTTTCTCTCAATCTAGATAGAGCGTTACTAACAGCAGGCTGTGTAATACCTACAACTTCTGCAGCTTTGGTTAAACTGCCCTCGGTGTATATTGCGTTCAAAATAACAAATAAATTTAAATCAAATGAACTAATTTTCATATTTACCTCTTTTCAAAATTACTACCTGATATTTTGTATTTTTTGATATAGCTTTGTTGTTAACATAGAGCTATTATTAGTTAAATCAATAAACATACTATTCATCAGACTTATAATGGTAACAAATATAAGTATATAAAGGGAGATTTAAATGATGTCAGAACTAAGACCAATTGCTCAAGATTTAATAAAAAGAGTTGATGATTTTATTCACAATGAAATTGCTCATAATGAAAATCTATACCACGAACAATCGAAAGACGAAAATGGAACATGGGTAGTACCTCCAATTATGGAAGAGATGAAGGCAAAAGCAAAAGCTGCTGGCTTATGGAATCTTTTTCTACCTGAAAGTAAAAATGGTGCGGGTCTAACTAACTATGAATATGCTCATTTAGCAGAAATTATGGGTGCATATGGTATTGCATCTGAAGTATTTAATTGTTCAGCTCCTGATACAGGAAACATGGAAGTTTTAGAAAGATATGGAAATGATGAACATAAAGAAAAATACTTAAAACCACTTTTAAATGGTGACATACGTTCTGCTTTTGCAATGACAGAGCCTGGTGTTGCATCATCAGATGCTACTAATATTGCGTCTTCAGCTGTCTTAGATGGTGATGAATACGTTATCAATGGAGAAAAATGGTGGACATCTGGTGCCGGAGATCCTAGATGTGAAATATTAATTTTCATGTGTGTAACAAATCCAGAAAATCATAGGCATCAGAGACAATCTCAAATTTTAGTTCCTATGAATTCTGAGGGAATTGAGATTCAAAAAATGATGCATGTATTTGGATATGATGATGCACCTCATGGTCATGGTCATATCAAATTTACTAACGTAAGAGTTCCAAAAGAAAATCTATTATTAGGCGAGGGTAGAGGTTTTGAAATTGCTCAAGGAAGGTTAGGACCAGGCAGAATTCATCATTGTATGAGAGCAATCGGTCTTGCTGAAAGAGTTCTAGAAATGATGTGTAGGCATGGTATGGAAAAAGTTGCTTTTGGAAAACCATTAGTTCAGCTAGGTGGCAATATGGATATTATTGCAAATTCTAGAATTGAAATAGATCAAGCTAGATTACTAACACTAAAAGCTGCGCATATGATGGATACGGTTGGGAATAAGGTTGCTGCGAGTGAAATAGCGCAAATTAAAGTTGTAGCTCCAAATGTGTGTTGCGATGTATTGGATAGAGCTATCCAAATGCATGGTGGTGCTGGAGTTTCACAAGTTTATCCTCTTGCCCAAATGTATGCTCATATGAGAACTTTAAGGCTTGCAGATGGTCCGGATGAAGTACATAGAAGAGCTGTAGCCAGACATGAACTTGGCAAATATATAGTGAAAGATTCAGGTGTAGAGTCATCATATATATCTAGAAGTTAATCTTATTTTGACAAATAACCTTAACTTAGTTTTTTATGACACTGAAACGACTGGAATTCAAAAAGATTTTAGTCAAATTCTGCAGTGCGGATCTGTCTTAACTAATAGTTCATTAGATACATTAGATGAGCAAAATATAGGCTGTGCTCCTTTGCCCTGGGTTATACCTCAACCAATGGCAATGATTACTAATAAAAAGATTGACCTATTTAATTCAAATATATCCCATTATCAAATGATGAAGGACCTTCAGCTTCAATGGAAAGAATGGTCTGCACAAAATCCTTCAATATTTATAACTTATAACGGACATGCTTTTGATGAGGAATTGGTCAGAAGACAGTTTTTTTGGAATCTATTAGAACCCTATACAACCAATACTAATGGTAATGGAAGGTTAGATTTAATGTTGATGATTCATAATATTGCTGCATTTTTTTCTGATGAAATATCTATGCCTTTATTTGAAGGTGGTCCAGGCATTAGTTACAAGCTAGAGCATTTAGCCATAGAACACGGTATTGATGCTGGTGATGCCCATGACGCAATAGCTGATTGCAATCTTATGATTGAGATGTGCAAAATTATCAAACAAAGGCTTCCTGAGGTATTCGAGTCCTTTATAAATATTTCAACAAAGCCTGGAATCAAGTCTTTGCTTTATTCTGAAGAATTTTTAGCATTGGGAGAAATTCATAGAAGACATACTTTTAAATACCCAGTTGTTTTATGTGGCGCTGATGCTAGTAGACCTAATGAAATTGTATTTTATGATCTAAGCTATGATCCTGAAGACATACTTGAATTAGATTTCACAGAAATAAATAAATTAATTCAATCTAAAGGGAGAGATGGACCACTTAAAAAATATAAGATTAATAAAACAATCCCTGTATGTTCTTCAAAACATCTAATTAATTCAGACGTTTTCGATATAGAGTTTTCTGAATTACAAAGAAGAGCAGATTTAGTTAGATTAGATAAAGATTTTCAGCAAAAAGTATCTCAAGCCATGGAAGACAGGATGATGAATTTCCCTGAGTCCGAGCATATCGAAGGAACTATATACTCAGGTGGTTTTCCTTCTTATAAAGATAAAGACTTAATGCAAGAATTTCATATGTCTATGGACCTAAATCATTTAGTAAAAATTTCAAGAAATTTTGAAGATGAAAGGTTGAGAGTTTTTGCAGAAAGAATAATTTGTACTGAATATTCAACAGATATACCAGATGATATTTACAAGAGGCATCAGGAGCTAATAGATGAGAGGAATGGAACAGATGGTCTCTGGGGCTCAATAGACAAATCTTTAGCACAAATTGAAAAATTACTAGAAGAAAGAGATGATCCAGAGAGTCAAAAAATTCTTAGTGCGACTAAAATAAAAATTGAATCTATGAGGGTGGGTCTATAAAAAATGGAGGACTAAGTCCTCCATTTTAACTAGCAAATTCTAATAGGGGGGAGAGATTGCTAGATGTTCCTATTGTATAAATACTCCCAATCTTATCAATACAAATTCTTCTAATAACTCCTTTATCGCTTCATGAGAATATATATATTTAAAGAACATATTTTTTAGAACACTGAAGATAATAAATTCTGTATAATACTTTTTTCTTAGACCCGTAGCTCAGTTTTGGTTAGAGCGCCGCATTGACATTGCGGAGGTCGATGGTTCGAGTCCATTCGGGTCTACCACTTTAATTTCAAATATCAAAAACTTTAGTCACTTGATACTTAAAAGCTATGAGAATGCTAAACTCTCTTTAATAATATTTTTATAATTATGCCAATAATTAAAGCTAATAACCTTGTAAAAAGATACAAGGATTCAGATGATTCAAAAAAATATCTTAAAGCTGTAGATGGAATATCACTATCCATTAATGCAGGGGAGATTTATGGAATATTAGGGCCTAATGGAGCTGGAAAAACTACTACACTTGAAATGTTAGAGGGTTTAAAAGACATTGATGAAGGGACAGCCTTTATTAATTCAATTGATGTCAGTGTCAATCCTTATAAAGTTAAACAAATTATTGGCGTCCAACTTCAGGCTAATGAATATTTTGACAATATGAGCCTGTCAGAACTACTTAATTTGTTTAGTGCCTTGTATAGCTCACCAAATAATTCTATGGAACTTTTAGATAAAGTTAATTTAGGTGATAAAGCTAATGCCAAAGCAAACGAACTTTCAGGTGGTCAAAAGCAAAGATTTTCTATTGCTTGCGCACTAGTTAACAACCCGTTGGTGCTATTTTTAGACGAGCCAACTACAGGACTAGACCCACAGGCAAAACGTAGCTTATGGGATTTAGTACTAGATCTAAATAAAATGGGTATGACTATAGTTTTAACGACTCATAATATGGAAGAAGCTCAAATATTATGCCAAAGGATAGCTATTATGGATTATGGAAAAATTATTGCTGAAGATACTCCCCAAAATTTGATTCTACAATATGCACCAGATAAAGAGAGAGAGGTAGTTCAAGGAAACATGGAAGATGTTTTTATAACCTTAACAGGGCATGGGTTAAGGGATTAGTATGTTTAATAAACCACAAGCTTATTTAACAAAAGTATTCATACAAATTTTTTTAAGAAATAAACAATATATTATTTTTAGTCTTATCCTTCCTATTCTTATACTAGGCATAGTTGGACTCAATGATGGTGATAGTGATCCTATTGATATTGGTTTAGTTGATAACTCTAAATCAAATTTATCAAAACAACTCACTGAGCAACTAACAATGAATAATTTATTTAATGTTAAAGAAGATAGCGAAGATAAATTGCGTGAAGATTTAGTTAACGGAGATTTGATGATTGTTTTAATTATCCCTGATGCCATGAATATCGAAGCGAATAATTTAAATATTAAGCTCTTAGTAGACAAATCTCAGGTTCAATTCATGCAAACCATTCAACCAATTCTTAATCAATCCCTCTTGTCTATTGAGCGTCAGATCACTGGCAATACTCCGATGTTTAAATTGGTGATAGAGGATGTTAAATCAAGAACATTAAGTTACATTGATTTTCTTTTACCAGGAATTATGGCCTTTATGCTAATGAATTTAAGCATTGCTGGAAGCGGTTTTAATGTAGTTGAATTTAGGAGAAGAGGAATTCTTAAGCGTCTTTTTGTAACTCCAATTAAACCTATTGATTTCGTTATCGCAATAGTGATTGCAAGAATGGTAATAGTATTAGGTCAGCTAAGTATTATTTTTAGTTTTGCATTATTTATACTTGATGCAAATATAGTTGGTAGTATTTTTAATTTATATTTCGTTATCATGCTAGGCGTTCTTATGTTTTTAACTTTAGGTTTCTCATTAGGAAGTTTAGCTAAATCACAAGAAAGTGTAGGGGTCATGGCAACAATATTTATATATCCTCAATTAGTATTATCAGGTGTATTTTTTCCTTTAGAATCTTTGCCTTTGTTCATTCAACCATTCGCAGAAATATTGCCTTTAAGCTTGGTAGCTGATGCAATGAGGTCTATTGCTAATGACGGGTTGCAGCTTTTTGATATTGTCAGAAACTTTATTGGAATAGCACTTTGGATTGTTATTGGGATGATAATCTCTACCAAGTTGTTTGTATGGAAAGAGGTAGCAGGCTAGCCTAATAACAGCTCTTATATTACAAATTATTTATGTATGAATCTAATCTGTCCTGATTCATAACAAATGATGATTTTTTTATATTTGCAACTGCTTTTAATGTTTCTAGATTATCAATGTTTTTTCCTACTCTAATAATGCCCACCATAGCCATCATTGAATGCGGCGTGCATTGATAACCGTAAACACCTGGTATATCAAATGTAACGCTAATATCTTTACTCAAAGGCCCACTCCAGGAAACCGCACCATTAGGTATCATGCCTTCCATTGATTCAGAGTTATGTGCAGCATCAGTTGCTTCAAAGATGACGGTATCACCAACATCAACATCAAGAATAGATGGCTCAAAGACCATGATCCCTTCAGTCCCCTGATTAAGCATTTTAACGGTGTAAGTTTCAGCTGTAATAGCTAAACTAATAAAAAAAGTTAATGTTAAAAAAGTATTTTTCATAATAATTTCTCAGTGATAATTAATAAAATCGTAACAATAGATAAAAAAAGAAATCCTAGGATAATTGATGTTGTTAATATCTTTAGTGGAGATGGGGAAAAACTATTATCCTTCTCACCAACACCTATCAAAAGCTTAAAAACTCTAATCAAAAACTATTCCAGTTAGCATCATGGAAATTAACATGAATGCTAAAACAACTACCTGTATCGCTGCAGGTATAACTACAAACATAACTAATGGGTCAAACTTCATTGCCATAAAGTAGTCTGTTTGGCTCCATTCTAAAGCCTCTTCAGGCGTTGCATTTTTAATTTGTGTATTCAATATGTAGCTCCATATGTTGTTAAAACGATACTATTATATATATTTATAACCATATATCAATATTACTTATAATATTACTCAAGTAATTCTATTCACATAGAATTAAAATATATATAATGATTTTTTAAGGACAATTCTAATGGTATCTACAAATAAATTTTTAATACTTTTTAATCTAATATTTCTTGTTTCAATAAGCTCAAGTGAAATGTATTACCCTGAAAATATCTGGGAACTATCGTCCCCAGAAGCCCAAAAAGTTAATTCTGATAAGGTAAACAAACTTATAAATTTATCTTTTAATGATCAGTCTACCTTGGGTGTAGTAATTATAAAAAATGGAAAAATTATTGGAGAAAAATATGCAGATGGCTATGACTCATCTTCTCATGGGACATCATGGTCAATGGCTAAAAGTTACTATGCAGCTCTTGTTGGTATATCTATTGAAAAAGGTGAGATAGGCAGCCTTGATGACAAGGTCGGAAAGTACCTTGACTATTATAATGACGAGAGATCGGAGATTACAATTAGGGATCTTCTTGACATGTCTAGTGGTCTAGATTTTCCTGCTCATGAACATGAAAAGATGTTTTTCCAAAGCAATCATTTGGATTATGCAAAATCTGTTGGGGTTGAAAAAGATGCTGGAGTTAAGTGGGAATACAATAATGTAAATTCAATGATCATTGGTGATATTCTTTATTCTGCAACTGGTGTTAAAGCCGACAAACTTCTTTCTGAAAGAATATTTAAACCAATTGGAATGAAGAATTTTAAACTTTGGAAAGATGAAAATGGAAATGTTCTTACATATTGTTGTGTAGATATGTCAGCACAAGAATATTCAAAGTTTGGCTTACTTTTTGCCAGAGATGGTCAATGGAATGGTAAGCAAATAATCCCTAAGAAATTCATAGACGAAACATTTAAAGTTGTTTGGGGTTTCACGCCAGATAGTCCTAGAAGGGGTTATTCATTGCATTGGTGGATCTCTAAGTATGACGATGAAAGTAAAATATTTAATACCTCTGGTAAGTTTGGTCAATATACTTTTGTAGATAGAGAAAATGATATTGTTTTTACAAGAATAACTAAATATGCTCAAAAAGATAATGGCGATGTTCAAAAATGGGGTCCTTTGAAATATTTTAGGTGGGCAGGAGTGTCAACAGCAGTCATGACAGCTAGAACTCTATTAGATCTTGGTGTTATTAAAGAAGGTGAGGATGTAGTAGCTCCTATTACTGAAGAAATCGGGGAATCTAAAGAGTTTTATCGAGATTATGAAAAAATTATAGATGCGATGGCAGACTTAAGCAGAGATTAATCTTCCTTTTGCTTTTTTATTAAATAAGCTTCCATATTTTTTTTCCATTCTTCAAGATAGTAACCATCATTGCCATGTTTATTTAGATATTTAAAAAAAACTCTTCCATTTTCATCTACATAACCAGGCTCAAAAGGTTTTCCTGTGAGCTTATTTCTTCTTTTACAATAGTCATCCATTATTTTTTATTATTTGTACAAAAATAAGCGCAACTTTTTTTGTTGCATCTTGAGATTTTTTAATTAGACAAAAATATTCATCTATTAACGAATATATCAAATAATGTGGCTGTTTTGAGTATTTTATTCCATCTGCAAATGATACAAAAGCAACAGTTTTCTTCTGATTAAACCTTTTTAAATTATGTTTTTTATCATGCATGGTGATACAGATTTTTTTAATTTTTTTAAAATACTCTTCGAGATTTTCATCTTCAAGCATTATTGGAAATTTCAATCTAAGTCCAAACAAACAAAATCATTGGGATAGAGACAGTAATAATTAATAAATCTAATGGAAGGCCCAATCTCCAATAATCAGTAAATTTATAATTACCAGGACCCATGATGACTGTATTACATTGATGGCCTATGGGTGTTAGAAATGCACAACTTGCACCAACCGCTACTACCATTAAGAATGGCTCAATCGCATACCCCAGCTCTATTGCAATTCCTGCAGATATTGGAGCCATGATAACTGCTGTTGCTGCATTATTTATAATATCGGTGGTAGCCATAGTTATGACTAATATCAAGAACAGTAACCAGAAAAGACTCATATCGGCAGCATATAGGGAGATATTTGATGATATTACATCACTAAGGCCAGTTGTCTGAAGAGCAGTTCCAATCGGTATCATTGCAGCCAGCATTATTATTATTGGCCAGTCGATTTCTCTGTAGAAATTACTATCAATAATTTTAATTCTAGCAAAACCTAAAACGCATAAAAGAAAAGCTGCTGATGTTGGAAGGATATTTAATGCTACTAAAACAATAGAAACCATAAAAAATATTAAACCTTTTAATAATCTACTTCTGCTTGGAATTGTTTGAAGTTCTCTTTGTCTTAAGGGCATTAAACCAAGATGTTTTATTTTATTGGTTACATCTTCCTCATCAAGGTCTCTAACTCCAAGCAACAAAACATCTCCTGCTCTAAATGTTTCCCTTGTTAGTCTAGTTCTGTATCGTGCACCCTTTCTCCATAGACCAAGAAGGTTGAGCTCTTCATAGGCTAGCTTTAAGAAAAAATCATACTTTCTTCCAATTAATCTAGAGCCTGGAGTTATCATGGCTTCAATTTCTTCCAAATCTTCGTCTTTAAAAGAGTGAAGTTCCTCAGGAATAGAGAAACCAAATACATCAAGAATTGTTCCAATTTCATCAGGCGGAGTTTTAATTACAAGGATTTGATCAGGCTTAATTCTTAAATTATTTTTAACCTTCTTCACACCTCCAGATTCACTTACTATGCCAATAACTTCTGTATCTTCTCCAGCTTCCTTTTTAAATGCTGATAAGGTCATTCCAATAGCAGAGCTATCTTCATTTACGGAAACTTCAAACAAATATCCCTTTAGGTCTATTAACCCCGAGCCTGAATTAGAATTTTCTCTCAGTTGAATAAACTTATTACCGATAACAGCAATAAAAACAATACTTAAAAGTGTAATAACAAGACCAACATAGGAAAAATCAAAAAAATTAAATCCAGCACTTGAAATAGTTGATTTGTACTCAGATATAATAATATTAGGCGGAGTTCCAATAGTTGTATTCATTCCACCTAAGATACAAGCAAATGCAAGAGGCATTAAAAATCGAGAAGGATGCCAATCCATTCTTTGACAAATATTTAGTGTTATAGGAAGGAGAATAGCGAGGGCACCAATGTTATTAATAAACGAAGATAATATTGCCGCTATCAATAATAAAGAAATTAAAAATTGAAATTTAGTGAAGCTTCTACCGCCAATAATTTTCCCAACAAGACCGGTCAATCCCGAATTTTTTAAGCCCTGACTAATAATCAAGACAAGGGCAACAGTAATAACGGCAGGGTGTGCAAAGCCATCAAATGCTTGATTTGAAGGAATGACTCCCAAAATAATGAGGGCAACCAATGCTCCAGAAGCTAATGCATCATATCTAAACTTACCCCAGATGAATAAACCTAATAATGAAATGATTGTTATCGATAATATATATTGATCACTCATTAAGAAATACAGGTATTGTTAATTAGGCATACTTTCAACATAAAGCGATGTTGATGGGTAAGCAAATTCTGAATTATTAGCTTTTACAATTTTCATAATAGTAAATATCAAATTTTCTTTTACCTGATTATATGCTGCAAAACCGATTGGATCTGAGTATGCAACAATCAAAACATCTATAGAACTGGCTCCCAATTCAACAACTCTTACCACTGGGTCTAAGTCAGGATCAGAAACAAAGTCATCACTATTAATAATATATTCTTTGATTTCTGTTCTAATTGATTCCAATTGCTCCACAGATGTAGAGTAGACCAAGTTTATTTTCCAGTTCAATCTTCTATTATTCATATCTCCATGATTAATAACCTTCACATCAGAAAGATCTTTATTTGGAATTGTCATAGGTGCAGTATCAAATGTTCTTATAACTGTTGATCTAAAACCAATTGTTTCAACTATTCCATGAAGCTGCCCTGATACTTCTATACGATCACCAGGTTGAAACCTATGCTCACCTATTATAAGTATTCCAGCTATCAAATTTTTAAAAAAGTCTTGAGCTCCTAATGCAACTGCTACAGAAAAAAGTCCTAGTCCAGCAACTAATGGACCAATTTGAATACCAAAAATATCTAATATTATTGCTATTCCGATAACCCAAACTAAGAAACGCGATGCTCTTTCTAGCCACATTTGCATTGATGCAGTAAGCCAGGCACTCGAAGATAAAGCTACAAAAACAGGCTTTACGGCATTTGATAAAGCACTAAAAATAGTAAAAATTACAAAGGCTTTAACGATGTTTGTGGCAATATCTCCTACCAAGCCCTCAATGGGCAATATTAATGTACATACATAAAGAGCAACCGTAACAGGTATTAGTCCTAACGGCTTTCGAAGAGCACTAAGAATCTCATCATCAATTTTTGATTCTGTTTTATCCGCAAGTTTACCTAATGCATTTAATATTACAGAAATAATAAAACCTCTGAATAACAAAGCTATTAGAATAACTGATAGTGAGGATATTATTGATCCTAGATCTATTCCTAGAAAGCCTCTATTCCAAACCTGACCAACTAGTTCTAAAAAATTATCCATATTAATATTTCCATTTAATTTATATTAAAAATCTTTTTGCCATATTAAGCAAAATTTATTTGATATTATTTTGCCAGCTTGTCTTTAATTGCATAGGGTATGTATATTAGATAGAACGTTGCTATTGCAAGTGGTATCGTAATTAGAAGATGAAAAGGAGGTTCTGGGAAAGCATCCATTAAGCTTGCACCTGCAGGTTTTGCTATTAAATACCAATAATTAGCTGGCTCCCCTAAAACAAGATTAATTAAATACACTATTGGAAGAAGAACAAAGGCTGTTACTAAAGAAACAGATAATATATCTTTTGCATAAGGACGGTTTCCAAGAGATATCGTTGCATACATAACCCCAATAACTATCATTCCATGTCCTATCATAAAAAATGCATAATCAAGATCAATAACAGGTATATCAGGGGTTATTATTGCCATAGACGCTCCAGCCAATCCCCAAAAAAATGCGCATTTATATAGAAATTTAGGGCCACCTAAAAGAAAAGACGCTAAAAATATTTCAGATAAATCACACATGTGAATTGGTAAGATTTCTTTCCAGTTATAAGGGTTTTGTAGGATATATAAATCTTTATAAGGTGAAATAATTACATGAGCCAAGATAATGAATGCAATAATTTTAGAAATAAATGATTTATTTTGCTCTGATTGGTTTTTACAAGCCAAAGGAAAAAAAATAGTTGTAAATACAATTAGAGCAATTGTTATCAAATGAACATTTCCAAAAAGCACAAAAGGATCAGCATTCATCACATCTCTCCAAAGTAATAGTGGTTTAGCTTATTATAAGTGTTTTTAAATATTATCTCCAAGAAACCAAGAACGGCTTTATTGGCTAATCATTTCCAATACAAGATTTTCAGTAAGAATAGCTGGTAATAAGATAGATTCTTTCATACCAGGCCTCCAAAATACATAGAGAGGCACTCCACTTCTTCCATATTTATTAAGAACTTTTAATATCTCTTCGTCTCTATTGGTCCAATCAGCAACAATATAGTTGATATTATTGCTTTGCATGAAATCAACAACAGATGGTCTTGAGAGGGCAATTTTGTCATTTGCCTGACAAGTAATGCACCATGCAGCAGTGAAGTTGATCAAATAAGCCTGTCCATTTTCTTTCAATTTATCTTCAATACCCACATTCCATGAAAGTTCATTATTTAGGCTTTGTTCTAAAACTTCATTAGTCTCAGTATTTTTTATTAAATTTAATTGAGTTAATGTAAAGATAATCCCAGCTAAGGTTACTAGCATTTTTAAATATTTAGATGTTGATTTAATAAATATCCAAAAAAGCAAACTTATCAAAAGAAGTGTTATTAGCAAACTTATTAACGCATCTGCACCAACTTGGATACTGAAAACCCAAATCAACCACAACGATGTTGCAAACATTGGAAATGCAAAGAATTCTTTTAAGGTTTCCATCCATTGCCCCGGCTTTGGGAGTGATGAAATTAATTCAGGTCTTATCGATAGAATTAAGTAAGGAATACAAAAACCTATTCCAAGTGATATAAAAATAGGCAATGTCACAAAAGATGGCTGAATCAATGCATAACCAATTGCTGCTCCCATAAATGGCGCAGTACATGGTGATGCAACAATTACAGCTAAAACACCAGTCAAGAAAGAACTTGAGTAATCCGTTTTATCAGACCCTATATTTCCAAGCCTGGTTAGCGATGACCCAATATTAATATCCGACAATAGAATCAGACCAATCATAAACATTAATATACTTAAGATGGCCACTATAGGAGGTGACTGAAGCTGGAAGCCCCAACCTATAAACAAACCACTATTTTTTAAAACTAATAAAATAACAGCGATAGCAACAAAGGATAAAATAACACCAAGAGAAAATAGCAATGAATGAGTTCTTATCTTATTTTTTGACTCACCACCCATAGATATAAAACTTAATACCTTGAGAGAGATTATAGGAAATACGCAAGGCATTAAATTTAAAATTAATCCACCTATAAATGCAAAAAGTATTGCCGAGAAAATTGATAATGTTTCAGGAGAACTGCTCGCTTCAGATAACGAAGCATCAACAATAAATGATTCATTATTTATATTTAAAATACCTCCAATTGTATCTGGTGTATTAATACCCTTATTCAGGGGGACTGTTAATAACCAATTATTTTCTTCTTTTATTAAAATTTGTTCATTCGCATGCAAAACAGTATCTTTTTGGTCAATATAAAAATGTATTTCTTCAATATTTTGATTGAATGAGAACCTAAGCTCCAGATCATCATTTTTAAGAGTTGATATAACAGGCAAAATAACTGATGGCAATTCTTTGTATGTCTCATCAAGCCTAGAATCGAATGTTAGATCAGCATAGGATGTTTCTATGATTGCTCTTTCTGGGACGCAAATGTCGTCACAAATAAGAAAATCTATATCTGCTATAAACTTTTCAGTTTCAGCGCCTTGTGGAATCTGTATTTTTATTGGAAATATAACGAAGTTTTCATAGCCATAAGTCATTAATGGTGGATATGGAATTAAGCTAGGTGCTGGCCACAGAATATTGCTTGTTTCAAAACCTGCTGGCATATCCCATGAAATTTTCACAGGGCCGCCTGAATCTCCAGGGTTTTTCCAGTAAGTATGCCAATGAAGCTGCATATCCATTTTGATACCAATAATCAATTCATTTTCAGCAGTTTGACTAAACGAGCTCTTCACAATAGACACTTCAGCATGTCCTGTACTGATGGTGTTAGAGGATATGAAACTCGAACAAGTAAGTAGAAGTAAACAAAGTTTAATTATTTTCATATAAAATATTTTACCTCATGAAATGAAAAGGGGCGTTTTTTACGCCCCTTAAATGTATTTATAAAAATCTATTTGTTACTAATTCTTTTTGGAGATTTAATCTCGATTTTTTTAGATTTTTTTTCTTCTGGAATTATCTTTTCTAAATTAATAGTTAAAAGTCCATTTATTAACTCGGCACCTTGAACGATTACATCTTCTGAAAGAGTAAATTGTTGTTTAAAAGCTCTTTGAGCTATACCTTGGTATACAACTTCATTGGCACCATTCACTACTTCAGTTTTAGGCCCATCATAACTTATTGAAAGCACTCCATTTGCGAGCTCTACATCAATATCTTCCTTTGTAAGCCCTGCAACAGCAATTTCAATTGAAAAAAAGTTTCCATCTTTTCTTATGTTGTATGGGGGATAGTTTGAAGATCTGTCTGTTGATTCAGATAGTCTTTGCAATCTATCAAATAGTGGTTCAAATCCTAGTACTCTGGTTGTAAATAATGGATCAGTAAAATTAAGTATCATAGTAGTCCTCCTTAAAAGCGACTGTTAGTAGCACCCCGAAGGCATGCTTATTAAAATATGGAAACCCAAATGGCATTTCCTTATAATTAATTTATGGCCATTTATCATTTTTACAAGTCTATTCAGACTAGTTTTGTTATTCTGATAAAATACTAATGAAACTTTAATGAATAAATTTGGTCAAACCTATATGAAAAAAATATTATTATCCTTTGTTTTTATTTTAATTTTGCCAGTATTGGGCTTAGGCTTAGATGAAACTAAAGTACAAAAACCCTCTCCAGGGGATATTTGGCAACTAGAAACTAGAAGTAGTAGATTATCTAACTCTGGCAGCGAGGTCTTATACTACCTACCGAGCGATGCCTACAATACCTATAGAGCAAGAAAATTTAATGATTGGGACGAATTCTCAGTTGTGGACTCTCGTGATATTGAAAAACTTAATACTGGATATAAAATACAAATTTTAGAGTCAAAGTTTAACTCTAAAATTTATAAGGTTAAGTTGCTAGATGGGATGAATAAGAATAGAAACTACTTTATGATCGCAGAAGAATTAGAACGTAATTATATATTTATGGAGAATGTAGATGCATAAAAACATACTAACCCTATTAATGATTTCAGTTTTTACAGCTAGCTGTGTAAACACTTCTTATGCGCCCGATGTTGTTACAAGAGGTGATGCACAAAAACAACAGTATGTTGTTCTGGGTAAGATCATAGATATCACCGAAGTAGTCATTGAAGGTGATAGACAGAAAGGAGCAGCTGCCGGAGCTATTATAGGGGGTGTTGCTGGTAAGGGAGTAACAGATTCTGAGACAGAGTCTGATATAGCAACATTTATTGGTGGACTTATAGGATCAGCGGCAGGCGCAGAAATAGGCTCTAATCTTACTAAAAAAAATGCAATCGAATTACTCATAGAAACAGACAGTGGAAAGCTCATATCAATCATTCAAGAAGCCGGCTCATATAGCTATACAAAAAACCAACTTGTAAGAATTATTAAACGAAATGGTAAATCAAGAGTTGTACCATTTGAGTAAATGACCGACGAAATACTTTCTAACATATATAATAAAGCTCTTGATGTCATCTCCAGACGAGAGCACTCTGAAAAAGAGCTGGAAAATAAACTTTTAAAAAAATTTGAGTCATCTGAACTAATTGATTTAGTTATTGAAAGGCTTAAGACAAATAACTTACTTAATGATGAGCGGTACGCAGAAATGTATGTTCGTATTAGAAAAAGAAAAGGTTTTGGGCCTAAGAGAATTGGTTATGAGTTATCAAGCAGAGGTATAAATAACTCTATATCTTCACAGGCTCTCGATGAGATTGGTGGTTGGAAGGAAGCTGCCCACGATGCATTTAATAAAAAGTATAGAAATGGCATTGCGGATGATTTTAAAAATAAATCAAAGCAAAAAGTTTTTTTGCAAAATAGGGGCTTTAGTTTTCAAGAAATTGACTCAGTTTTTAGTTAGGTCATGTTATGATTTATCGCTATGTCCTATGAGGTTTTAGCAAGAAAATACAGACCAGCAAACTTTGAAGAAGTTGTTGGACAAGAGCATATAGTTCAAGCGATATCTAATGGAATATCTCAAGAAAGAATACACCAGTCATATATTTTTTCCGGCACAAGAGGTGTTGGAAAAACCACTCTTGCAAGAATTTTAGCTAAATGTTTAAACTGTCTTTCAGTTGAAAGTCCGACTGCCAAGCCTTGTGATAATTGCACAAACTGTAATGAAATAAAATTAGGTAGAAACCTAGATTTTCTCGAAATTGATGCCGCTTCTAAGACTGGAATAGATGATATGAGGGATCTTCTAGAAACTGTTCCTCAGTCACCATCGAGTGGTAGATACAAGGTTTATTTAATTGACGAGGTGCATATGCTGTCCAAAAGCAGCTTTAATGCATTGTTAAAAACATTAGAAGAGCCGCCATCTCATGTTGTATTTATATTTGCTACAACCAATCCTGAAAAAATACCAAAAACAGTTCAATCGAGATGCCTGCAACTTAACCTCAAAACTGTCGGAGGTTCAATTCTTACAAATCATCTTAAAAAAATTATTGAACTCGAGGATATTTCTTATGATCAAGAAAGCATTGAGCTGATTGCATCTTCTGCATCTGGGTCTGTAAGAGATGCTTTAACGCTTCTTGATCAGGCAATAGCTCATGGAAATGGAATCTTGGACTCAAATAATGTTAATCAACTATTAGGAACAATTGATAATACACTTTTAATGTCTTTGTTAGATTCTATTATTGATGGAAGGGGAGAAGAAGCCTTTAATTGCTTGTATAAAATTGAAGAGTTGTCACCAGAGTATGAGATGATTTTAAAGAATATAATTTCAATAATTCATCAAATATCACTTCATCAGGTTTTGCGGGATTCAAAAGACCAATCAATAGATGAATTGGCCAGTAAAATTGACCCCGAATTTTGCCAATTACTTTATGAGATAGCTGTAAATTCATATTCAAAATTCAGTGTTCATCCTAATGCAAAAGAGGCTTTAGAAATATGCATGCTAAGAATGCTTGCATTCAATCCTCTTCATAAAATAGAAGAAAGCAATGCCAAGAGAACGCCTATAAATACTGGTGAAAAAAAAACTCTAAAAATTGATACCCCTAAAGCTAAAAATTTTATAGAAGATAAACAAGAAATAAGTAAAGAAGCACCTCAAGTGGATACGTCTGTTTCTTCAGACAATCAGGTAATAAAGATTGCTACAAAAAATGAATGGGTTGCCTTTTTTAATTCCTTGAATTTGAGCCCTTTTGCCAGAAATTATTTTGGATACTTATCTTTTAATGAGTTGTCTGGAAATACTCTCACTTTACATACTAATGATGAAGAAAATACTATTCCTGAGAATGTATTCAAAGAGTTTAGTTTGATCTGTAAAGAAAAACTAAAATATGATGTAGAGATAAAAATCGAGCATGGTGATGCCTCATCATCACCAATAAATTTGCACAATAAGCATGAGGCTGAATCACAAAATAAGGCTGAAAAATCGATTTCTTCAAATCAATCTATCCAAAATTTCTTAAAAAAACATAAAGGAAATATTGATGAGGGCTCAATAAAGCCAAGAGGATAAAATGCATCAAGACTTATTAAATGATTTAATTAATGCACTGACCATTCTTCCTGGTGTTGGCAAGAAATCAGCTCAAAGAATGGCGTTATATTTACTAGATAAAAACAAAGATGGAGCTGGGATCCTTGCTAAGACAATGCAGGAAGCCGTGGAAGAAATAAGCAGGTGTGATAGATGTAGAATGCTTACATCTAATTCTTTATGCAAAATATGCGCAGACACTTCTCGTGATGAGGACAGTATTTGTGTCGTTGAAAGTCCATCAGATGTTCTTGCAATTGAGTCGACTGGAGGTTTTAGAGGCAAGTATTTTGTTTTACTTGGAAGGCTATCTCCTATAGAGGGTGTGAGTCCTGAAGATCTAGGCATTAATGATTTTTTAAATTTAATTGCTAAAGAGCAAACAAAAGAAGTAATCCTTGCAACAAGCTCAACAGTTGAGGGAGATGCAACGGCAATGTTTATAAAAGATCATATCAATAATATTAAAGTTTCTAGAATATCTTATGGTATTCCTATTGGTGGAGAGTTAGAGTACGTTGATGGAAATACTATTGCTAGAGCAATTCAAGGGAGAACGGAAATAAATGACGATTAAATCAGATAAGTGGATTACCAAAATGTCTACTGACAATAAAATGATAGAACCTTTCTCAAGAAATCAAGTCAGGCTTGATGAGAATGGCCAAAAGCTCATTTCATATGGGGTATCTAGTTATGGGTATGATGTCAGGTGTTCTAATGAGTTTAAAGTTTTTACAAATATACATTCTGCTGTTGTCGATCCAAAATTCTTTGATGAAAAAAGTTTTGTAGATATTCAATCTGATGTTTGTGTTATCCCTCCTAACTCTTTTGCATTAGCAAGAACCGTTGAGTATTTTAGAATACCTAGAAATGTGCTTACCATATGTCTTGGAAAATCTACATATGCAAGATGTGGGATTATTGTGAATGTAACTCCGCTTGAGCCTGAATGGGAAGGGCATGTAACTCTTGAGTTTTCAAATACAACAAACCTGCCTGCAAAGATTTATGCTGGCGAAGGTGTGGCCCAAATGTTATTTTTTGAATCAGATGAAGAGTGTGAAACAAGTTACAAAGATAGAGATGGCAAATACCAAGGCCAAACGGGTGTTACCTTACCCAAGACTTAATATTTCTATAAGTTCTAAAGTTTGGTTTCTGTCTTGTCCCGTATCTACTATTTTAAGAAACATAAAATTTAAATCTGGTGCAATATAATAGATTGTTTCTCTATCGTCTGTTTCTCTTATTCTCTTTAATTTAATACATTCGTAATCAATTTCATTAAAAGTAAAAACTTCTTTTCCTACAACCTCATAAAAATTTTCTTCTACTTTTCCTGATTCTATCTCTAAGAGATTTATAGAAAACTTTTCAAGCCCTGATATTAAATTAATCCTGATTTTTATTTGAGCATTTAAAGGATCAAGTATCTCGCCACTTGTATCAAGATCTTCTTCCCATTCCTCCCTTCCAGTTGATTCAATAGTATTAGCTATGTAATCAAATTTAATATCCTGGTCTCTATTAACAAAACTAGGTTTTACTCTAATACTATAACTATTAGTTTTTAAGACTCCTTCATTGATATTAAACTCTGAGCCAACTCTCATACTTGCTAGTAAATTTTTAGCTTTAAAATTCAATGAGTATTTTCCATCACGAATCTCGAGCTTACGTATGCCTTTAATTGATATCTCATCAGATTTATAAAAATACTTAGCAGAGTATTCATTTATTGAGTCTGCCTTTATATTATTAAAAGCAAAGAGTAATAAAAGGATTAAATTAAATTTCATGAGTATTACAGATATATTCCTTTGAACCAGTATTATGCAGATACCTTACACTGTCATTTTCTAAATAAATTTCATTTTTACAGATAAGGTCTATTATTTTAGGGTAGGTAATATGCTCAAGCTTGTGGATTCTATCTTCCAGCCTCTCTAAGCTTTCGTTAACCTTAACATCAATCTTACCTTGGGCAATTATAGGGCCGGCATCCAGTTCTGATGAGACATAATGTATTGAAATGCCATGATATATATCTTTATTCTCTATAACTTTAGTGTGGGTATTTAATCCTGGATATTTTGGTAAAAGAGATGGGTGTATATTTATTATTTTTCCATAGAAATGGTCTGTTGTTTTCTTATTAAGTATTTTCATAAAGCCTGCCAATACAATCAAGTCAGCGTCAACATCTAAAAGATAGTTGAATAATGCTTTATCAAACTCTTCTCTTGAATTGAAAGAGGTATCATCAATTATCTTTGTTGGTATATTGGCTTTTATAGCTCTCTGAAGTCCATATGCATTACTCTTATTGCTAATAACATTAGTTATTTCACCATCAATATCCCCAGATTCACAACTGTCAATAATGGCTTGCAGGTTAGAGCCATTACCAGAGATTAAAACAACAATTTTTTTCATTACTTAAAAATATTTAACAGGATAATCAGTGTTTTTATTAACGACCTCACCAATTATAAAGTTCTTATACCCATGGTCGCTTATATCTTTTTGAATTAGAGCTGCATCATTTTTATTAACAATCAAAACCATGCCAATACCACAATTAAAAACTCTATACATATCTTCTTCTTTAAGATTTCCATTTTCTTGCAGCCATAAAAATATCTCAGGCATATCCCATGCTTTCTTGTTGATCGTGACAGACAGGTCTTTTGGTATAGATCTTGGAATATTTTCTGTTAAACCACCGCCAGTGATATGAGCCATCCCATGGATCTTATGATTTGCTAGCAATTGCATTATTAAAGAAGGGTATAAATGTGTAGGCTTTAGAGCCATATCCGTGATCATATTGAATTTTTCAGAACTTAGATCAGATTCACTTATGATTTTTCTTATTAATGAAAATCCGTTGGAATGAGGGCCGCTAGATTCAATGCCTATCAGGATATCTCCAGCTTCAATAAGTTTATTTGTAAGGATATTTTTCTCATCAACACATCCAACAGAAAAACCAGCTAAATCAAAGTTATTACCAACATAATGTCCTGGCATTTCAGCAGTTTCTCCACCCAAAAGAGCACATCCTGAATCACTACAGGCTTTAGCAATACTTTTAATAATTACAGCAGCCTCATCAACATCAAGCTTTGAAGATGCAAAATAGTCTAAGAAAAATAATGGCTTCGCACCACATACAATAAGATCATTCACACACATCGCAACTAGGTCTTGCCCAATATGGCTTAGATTATTTGTCTCTTGAGCAAGAGCTACCTTGGTCCCAACCCCATCTGTGCAGGCTACTAAAACAGGATTATCATAATCCTTATCAAGTTTAAACATTCCAGCAAAGCCACCTATATTTCCAAGAACATTTGGACCATGAGAGGAGGCAACGTCATTCTTAATTTTATCAACTAGATTATTGCCAGCCTCTATATCTACACCAGCAGATTTATAAGGATCATTATCTATAATTTCTTTTGTCATTTAGAATACCTAATGTGAAACAAACAAATAGCAAACTTTTTAAACTTTTTTTATTAAGCTTTATTATCTTTTCTAATTACACCTTTGGGAAGGAGTATAGCGAACTTTTTACTATTTATGAGCCAATTAAGGAATCTTCAAAAATAGAAAAATCCATTAACTCTGCATTTAACAATATGGTCTATAGACTTAGTGGTTCATCATCACCATCGAATGTTTGGAAAATTATAAACTCGGGTGTAAAAAGAAAAGATTTTATTCTTAGCTATTCTATTAAAAAAATTGAAGACCAATCTTATTTACAAGTGTCATTTGATCAAAAAAAGTTTATAAATCAGATGGATGCTTTATCCATACCGATAATTAACTACTCAAGACCTGTTTTATTGTTTTTAATCGAAGTTGATTCTGGATCAAAACGCCCATACTTTTTAACTCACAACGGTGAGCTTAGCGAGTTAGATAATAAAATCATAGAATCACTTAACAAGCTTTCTTCTGAAAGAGGTATTTTTTTGGAGTTACCAGTTTTTGATCTTCAAGATTCTAAAGACCTATCTTCTTTAACTATTTTATCAAATCCTGCTAGTAGAATTTCATCTAAGTACAACTTCGATCAACTTATAGAAATAAAAATTACAAAAAGTGGAATTAATAATTGGTATGCATCTGGTGATTTAGAATATTTAACTTCATCTGAAAATTCAAACGAAGAGCTTTTAGAGGCTTTAAATAAGTTTCTTACTGATCTAATAGATTCTAATTTAAATAAATTGAATATTAATTCTGATAAAAAATCTTCATTAGATATTTCAATAAACGATATTAATTCATATAAAGATTACATTAATACAAGAGATAGGCTCAATAAAACTATTGGTATATCATCAATTGATATTATGAGTTTTCAGAATAATACGATTGCATATAAAGCCAATACTATTGGGAATTTAGAAAGCCTTATCAATGAGTTTGAAGATAGTAATTATTTTAAAATTCTTAATTTAGATAAAAGTAAAAAATTAGTTCTTTTAAAACATGAAAAATGAGTAAATATTTTATATTCATCCCAAACCTTTTGTCTCTGCTAAGAATAGGCTTAGTTTATCCAATTCTAAACAACATCTATTTAGGTGAATTCATCATTAGCTTTATTTACTTTGTGGTCGCAGCTATCACAGATGCATTGGATGGGTTTCTTGCTAGAAAAATGAATTGGCAAACATATCTTGGGACTATATTAGATCCAGTGGCTGATAAGCTGCTCCTTTCAGGTACTATTTTTATATTGTGGATCAATGAATATATTCCGCTTTATATTTTTATTATTTTTTTTGGGAGAGATGTTGTTATTCTTCTTGGTGCAGCAATCCATATGACTTTGATTGAAACTGATACGCCTTTACCAAACATTTTAGGAAAAATTACAACAACCCTTCAAGTCATCTACATTCTTTTAATTATGTTTTTACAGATATTTGAATTCAAAGTTTCTCTAGTTGGATTAGATATTTTTATTATTTTAATAACTATTTTAAGTCTTATAGTTTACTCAAAAGACTGGTTTATTAGTCTTAATAGATATCACAATGAATAGCCCAAAGCAGTTAACATTTCCTTGGAATAAATCTTTTCATTCTTCTTTTGAAGGTTTTTATATTGACCCTAAAAATAAGCAGCTAATATCAATCCTTGAGAACATTTCCATAAATGAAAATATGTATATATATGGATTAAAAAACTCGGGTAAGACTTATCTTCTCCAGTCACTTTGCAATAAGTACAGTAAGAATGACAAATCTTCATTATTTTTACCCTTAATGGATGTTACCAAGTATGGAGTTGAAATTATTGATTCTATTGAGAATATGGATTTAGTTTGTATAGATGGGTTGGAAGCTGTTTCTCAAAATAAAGAGTGGGAGATTGGACTATTCAATTTAATTAACAATGCACAACAGACAGGGTGTAGACTCGTCTTTACTTCCTCAAGTGAGGAGGGGGCGATTAATTTCTCTTTAGCTGATCTTGATTCAAGAATTAGAAAATTTCAAAGTCATGAAATTTTTCCTATAAGCGATGACCATCTATTAAAAGCTTTAAAAAAAATAACAAATCTTAGATCAATAAGCCTTGGTGAAAAGGAAGCTCAATACTTAATTACATACACTAAAAGAAATATAGCTGATCTTACTATTATCCTTGAGAGCCTTGATCAGCTCTCAATGGAAAATAAAAGGAGGATAACAATCCCCCTTATAAAAGAATTACTCTAGATCGCATTCAAAGCAATAAGCTAACACACTTTTTTCTTTAGGATTGATAAGCTTGAAATGTTTAGGTAAGACTGAATTAAGAAAATCAATTCTAGGGTCATTAGAAATCTTAAAGTCTACATTTTCTAAAAGCTCACTAAGAAATAGCTCAAATGGGTCCATTGGTTTTTCATATGTCTTCAGATTATAGTCAGTTATCTCTGCCATATTTGCAACAGATGATATAGCCTCTTCTAGGCCACCAATAGCATCTACAAGCCCTAGCTCGAATGCTTTATTTCCAGCCCAAATTCTTCCACCAGCTATAGGAAGGACATCTTCATATGCCATGCCTCTATTATTAGCTACTTTAGTAACAAATTTGAAATAAGTGTTATCAATACTGGCTTGGATCATAGTTTTGACATTATCTGGCATTGCCAATCTTTCATCCCATTCTCCGGCTTTTGTTGAACTAACCCCATCTACTCTAATTTCAGCCCAATCATATAAGCCATCTAAAGTAGGAATAATTCCATAAACTCCAATTGACCCAGTAAGAGTATCGTTTTCTGCCCATATCTCATCAGAATTTGTTGTAACCCAAACCCCACCAGATGCAGCTATATCTCCCATTGATGAAACAATTGGTCTTCCTGTATCTTTAAATTCATCCAATGCATTAGTAATTAATTCACTTGCCCAGACGTCACCACCGGGACTATTGACTCTTAACACCATTGCTTTGACCGAGTCATCATCCGTAGCATCCTGTATGTTCTTTACAATAGTATCTGATCCAGCAACACCATAAGCTACCTCGCCTGTCATAATCGCACCCTCAACATTTATAACAGCAATATTATTAGAAGATTTATTCTCTTTTTTATCTAATGTAGAAAGGTAGTCATATATTGAAATGCTATCAGGAAAAGAGAACATATCATCTTCATCATTCGGATATTCGCTGAACATCCAAGCTTTTAGCTCTTCTCTTGTTACAACATGATCAACAAGGCCTAAGTTTTTTGCCACTTCAGCAGTTTCAGGGTTAGCAGTCATCATTTCCATGGCATTATCACCATAATTTTGAATAGTGCCTTCAGGTAAATCTCTACCTGCTTCCATAATAGAAGTCATTTTTTTCCACATTGGATTTGCAAACTCATTCCAGGCTAGCTTATCAGCATCTGACATTGAATCTCTTGTATATGGCTCTGGACCAGATTTAAAATCTCCAGCAGTGAAGATATTAAAATTTAGCTTTATATTCTCGTAAAAATCTACGTAATATTCTCTTTTTCTAGAAAAACCAAAAGCTTGAACACCGCCATAGTTGTTAACGAAAACTTCATTAGCTTGCGAGCTAATAAGATATGCATTATTTCCATAACCTTCAGCATACGCAATTACTCTTTTACCACTATCCTTAACATGCTTAACAGCATCTGCAAGTTTGAATGCTGAAGACCAATACATTCCTAATTCAGAAACATTTAAATATACTGCACTAAGGTTGTCATCAGTTGCTGCATTATCTAATACATCTAGTAAATCCTGAAGTTCATGCTGTTCAACTTGACCTCCGCCAGAAATAATTTGATCTAATGAAATATTGCTACTATTTACGCCTGAATCAACTACAACACCAATAGGTTTAAACCAAAGAACCTTATCTTGCGTATCTATTTTTTCATCTCCACCAAATGATGAGGCTAACCCACCTAAGATTGAAAATGTCAGCACAACTAGAATCAATGCAGTCACACTGTTTAGTAAAATTTTCCTCGTTAATGCCAAGAAATCACTTGCTTTATTCCATATAGATTTGTTGTTACTCATATTTTTTTACTCCAAAATTTTGGTTGTCATGATAAATGATGTGTTAAATATTGTAAAGTTAACTTTACATATTTCTTAATGTTCGAGGCCCGTAAAGACAATGGACAAAGAATAAAACTATTAAAATTAATTCGGTTAGATCAAAAATATGAGGGATTATTCCAAATACTCGTAACGATGCTGACATAAAATAAATTAATAAAATAAAGCAAAAGCTTTGATATGACTTTATAGAGTTGGCTCTTGAAAAGAAATAAAAAATTACAAAAGGCAAAACCCAGATAATAAAAAAAACAAAAGTAATTTTTTGGTTTATGAGAGCAAGTAGTTTTGTAAAAATTAAAAGTAATATAAAAATATTGGTAATCTTTTTATATTTAAAAATATTAAGCATTAAAAACTTTAATTAGACTCGATATCCTTGCACCAGTTTCCTTCGCAATCAAATATTCTTCAGGTGTTAATGTATTGGAGTTATTTACACTCTCAACATGCGAAGGCCCATAAGGGGTTCCTCCTGATTGAGTTTCTCCAAGTTCTTTTATAGAGTAGGGTGTTCCATGAATAAGCATTCCATGATGGAGCATAAATGTGATCAGGTTATAAAGAGTAGTCTCTTGACCTCCATGCATTGAGCTTGTTGAGGTAAATGCAAATCCAGGAATATCTTCTAGGGCATTAGCTGCCCAAAGGTCGCCAGTTGTATCTAGAAAATATTTCATAGGCGCAGCCATTGAACCAAACCTAGTTGGCGAGCCAAGAGCTAAACCGCTGCAGTTAATTAAATCTTCTTTTGTACAATAAATTTCATCTTGGTCTGGTATTTTTGATTCAGACGCTTCGCTTAGTGCAGAAACCTTAGGTACAGTTCTTATTTTAGCTTCCAAGCCAGCTGCCTCAGCACCGTCTGCTATTGCATGAGCTAAGTTTCTAACAGAACCACCTGCCGAATAAAAAAGAATTAATAAATATTTATTTTCCATATCTGATAATTAGCCTAAAATGTCTAGATGAATAATAAAATTATAACCTTCTTCTGTCTTATCTTATTAGTGGGATGTCAAAATAATGACATTGAAGTTCTAAATGGATCTGATACATCTACTGAAAAAATGCAAGGCAAATGGATTGTTGTTAACTATTGGGCAGACTGGTGTGCGCCATGCATAAAAGAAATTCCTGAGCTGGTAGAGTTTGCTGAGGAGAACACAGATATACTTGTTTATGCTTTCAACTTTGATGAATTAGATTCTGAAGATCTTGCGCCTATAGCTAAAAAATTTAAAGTAGATATCCCATCACTGATATCTCATCCAAGAGAGATTTGGGGGATTGAAACACCGCCAGCAGTTCCAGCCACTTTTTTTATTAACCCCCAAGGTGTTTTAGTAAAATCATTCTTTAGACCTCAAACAAAAGATAGTCTTAATGAAATTTTAGATAGACTCCAAAAGAGTGCTTAAATAATTTTCTTTTAACAAAGACTCTGGATTAATCCTTATTTCGTTTAAGTAAACGGTCCAATGTAAATGCGGTCCTGTAACTCTTCCTGTTGAACCAACTTTACCTATAAGGTCTGATTGACTAAGCAGATCGCCTTTGCTCACAAGAATCTCAGATAGATGACTGTATGATGAAAGCATCCCATAGCCATGATCTATTATTATGTAATTCCCTCCATAAAAGAAATTACCAGTCAGGATTACTTTTCCATATGCAGGAGCAATAACTGCTGAGCCCTCTGGAGCAGCTATATCTAATGCTAGATGTGGTGATCTAGGAGAGTCATTAATAAACCTTTTTTTTCCATAGCGACTTGAGATGATTCCCTCAACCGGGCTTATAAAGTTTAAAAGCGGCTTGAAGTTATAAGAATATGTTTTCACAGCATCTTTAATTAGCAAAGACTCTTTGTATGCTCTTGCTGCATCCTCTTTATTTAGATTTACTTGAGAGAGATTATTTATTGTTATTCTTGATTCTCCAAAATCTTTTTTTTGAACATTTATCTTGATGTCATATAAATCTATAAAAAAGCTGGTCTTGTTATGTGGGATTGGAATAATAATTACTTTATCAGGACCATTTTCAACGATTAGCTCATTAGAGGGAAGATTTTCAATAGCTTTTTCTAGCTTGATAGCAATTAACTCGCCAGGCATAGCACTAAATTCTGCATTAATTAATAAACTAAAAGCTAATAAACAATAGAAGAAGTGCTTATTTTTTATCATTTAGATCTTTCACCTCTACATCAATAAATCCTTTACTAAGCCTTGCTGTAAGCTTCTCACCAACAATAACATCAGAGTTTGTTTTTACTGCCTCTCCATTTTTATTTTGGATAATGGCATAGCCTCTATCGAGAATTGATAATGGGTTTAAGATAAGTAAATTCTTATTAGAGTCCTGAATTTTTAATTCTTTAATGGATAGCTTATTTTTAATATTAATCTCAATAAGTTTAGATATATTTTTAATTCTTGAATCTAGTTTTTGAAGAAGGTTCTTGGGATTATGTTCCATCAATCTTGAGTAAAAGGCATTTAGTTTTTGAAATTCTGTTTTAGTATTGAATTGAATATTTTGCTTTAATCTAAGTTCAAAGTTATCTAGTTTTTGATTTTGTTCTCTAAGTCTTATTAGTGGGCTTTTTAAATTTGACCTTACTGAATTTATTGCATGCCCCTTTAATTTAAATGAATGAGATATCTTTGATACCATCTTTTCATAATAATCTTCAAGTCGACCAAGGGCTTTAAAATTAAATTCAGTAATTAATTCAGCAGCTGCTGTTGGTGTAGGGGATCTAATATCTGAGACAAAATCACAAATTGTAAAATCTATTTCATGCCCTACGCCTGATATTGTGGGTATTGGAAAAGCAAATATCTCTCTAGCAAGCTCTTCATTATTAAAACACCACAAATCTTCTATAGAGCCCCCGCCTCGAGAAAGTATGACTACATCAATTGGGTTAGTTTTGTTATTTTCATTAAATAACAATATTCTGTTTAATGCTTTTATTATTGTTCTTGGGGCAGTATCACCCTGGACAACAGCTTTACTTAAAGAGACTTGCGCTGAAGGAGCTCGTCTTTGAATAGTGCTTAATATATCTTGAAAGGCTGCTGTTGATGCAGATGTTATTACACCAATATGTTTTGGTGAGTCTGGAAGACCTAGCTTGTTTTCTGAATTAAATAACCCTTCAGCATCAAGCTTCTTTTTAAGGTCTTCAAATTGCTGCATTAAGTTACCAGAACCCGCTTGTTCAATAGATTTAACCATTAATTGGTATCTACCTGATGCTGGATAAATGCTTACTTGTCCCTTTAGAATGCACTTATCTCCATTTTCAGGAGTGAAATTTAATTTGGATGCTTGTGATCTCCACATTGCACATCCAATAGCACCATCTTCATCTTTTAATGTGAAATAGATGTGACCTGAACTAGGACGAGACATATTAGATATTTCACCAATAACCGAAATATTATTAAAGGTATTTTCTAATAAGTATTTTGCAGATCTATTTAACTCTCCTACAGAGATAATTTCTATTTTCTGCTCTACAATGTTATTCATTTTAAAATTATAACTTCATGATTAATAATTTTCAGCGTTCAAATTATTTTCTTATGCTTGCAACAGGAGCAATGCTTATTGGCTTTGCTCCAATATTTGTTAAATGGAGTGAATTATCTCCATCTTCTATAATGTTTTACAGAATGGTTCTTACGTTACCATTTTTGTTTATCTTAAATTTTTATCTCAATAAAAAAATGACTTTTAGCCTGAATAATAAAAAGACTATATTTTATTCTGCAGTGGCATCTATGGCCTTTACCTTTGATTTAGTTCTTTGGCATTATGCTATGGACATAACATCAGTATCAAATGCAACAATTATTGTAAATTCTGCACCTATATTAATAGCTATTTTGAGTTATATCTTTTTTAAAGAGAAGCCATCTAAAGGCTTTGCATCATCATTTTTTTTTACTTATATCGGTATTATCGGTTTAATAATTTTTTCAAATAATTACCTTAATGGAAAAATATTAGGTGATATTTTATGCTTATTTGCAGCTCTGGGTTATGCGATATATTTACTAATCATATCCAAACTAGGAAAAGAAACAGCACTAAACATAATTTTCTATACAACACTATTTTGTAGTATTTTTGCTCTTATACCGATGCTTCTTGAGTCAGGTAATAAATTTCCAACCACAAATTTTGAATGGAAGAATTTATTGCTTCTAGCTTTTTTATGTCAGTTTGGCGGACAGTTTTTAATTACATATGGTATTGCAAATATATCAGCATCTAGTGGCTCTATAGGTTTATTAATGCAGCCATTAACTGCAACAATCTTAGCATCATTTTTATTTTCAGAAATATTGAATGCCAATCAAATACTATTTGTACTCATTACTCTCTTTGGTATTTATAGGGCTAGAATGAGTCTTTCAAAAAATTAAATTGTCGTCAATTAAGCATATTATTTTTATAAATATAATAGTATTATTAGCAGCCTAATTTGTAGGTTAAAAATTGGATGTTAGGTTTTTAGTCTTAATTAGACAAAAAAGGGTGATTAGCTCAGTTTGGTAGAGCATCTCGTTTACACCGAGAGGGTCGGCAGTTCGAACCTGTCATCACCCACCATTTTTGGGTTGCACTTTTATCTAAAATAGATATTATTCAACTCAACGGTTTAGTGGTCTGGTAGTTAAACGGTTATAATTCCGCCCTGTCACGGCGGTGTTCGGGGTTCGATTCCCCGTCAGACCGCCACTTTATTATGAATATTATTACTTTAAGCCTTTTAATCCTTAGCTACTCATTAGTACTAGGAATTATATTTGCCCAGGTATTGCTGACAGCGCCTGTGGTATTTAAAGTTCTTGATAATCAAAATGCATCTTTATTTCTCAGAAAAATCTTCCCTAGGTATTACTTACTATTAACACTATTAACTCTGATAGCCTTATTAATTTCATATCTTTTTTTTGAAACTACTGATGTCTATTTAGCCTTAATAGCCGTTTCTTTCTCATTCCTTGGTTACATAATAATCCCCATGACAAATGCAGCTAAAGATAGGGGTTGGGACAAGGTATTTAAAGTACTGCATAACCTGAGTGTGTTTAACACTATAGTAATTTTACTTATTTCTATTACACAAGTTGTTAGAGTTTCTTTTTTATAACTTTAAATAAACTTGAATTTTATAATTTCAACACCAATTATTAGCTAATTAAAGGGGTAACTTATGGCTAGAGCAAAAACAAAGACATTTCAGACAGAAACCAAACAGCTTTTAAAGCTTATGATCCATTCTTTATATTCAAATAAAGAAATTTTTTTGAGAGAGCTAGTATCTAATGCATCAGATGCAATTGATAAGCTAAGGTTTAAGTCTGTTGAAGATAAATCAATTTCGAAACTTAACAATGACTTAAAAATTGATGTAAAAATTTTTAAAGAAGAAAATAAAATTATTATTTCTGATAATGGGATTGGAATGACTGAAGAAGAAATTATTCAAAATATTGGAACAATTGCTAGGTCTGGAACTTCGACATTTCTTGATAATATTACAGGAGATAAACAAAAAGATTCAAATCTCATTGGTCAATTTGGTGTAGGTTTCTATTCTGTATTTATGGTAGCTGATAGAGTCCAAGTGCTTTCAAAATCCGCGTATGAAAAATCTGATGAGGCTGTCTTGTGGGAAAGTTCTGGTGAAGAAAAATATAAGCTTGAGCAGTCAACTAAAGAATCTAATGGCACAGATATTATTATCTATTTGAATAGCGATAATCATGAGTTTGCTGAAGAAGGTAGGGTTAAATTTTTATTAGAAAAATATTCTCAATATATTAACTTCCCTTTAAATCTAATAACTGAATCGGGCGAAGCTCATAGAATTAATGATTCAGAAGCTCTATGGTTAAAACCAAAAAGAACAATAAAAGATGAAGAATATAACGATTTTTATAAGTTCACTACATTTGATCAGGAAGACCCATTATTTTGGGTTCACAACAAAGTTGAAGGGAAGAATGAATATACTAATTTATTGTATGTTCCATCAAAGCCTCCCTTTGATTTATGGAATAGAGAGTCACCTAGAGGAGTTAAACTTTATATTCAGAGAGTTTTCATAATGGATGATGCATCACATTTCCTTCCTTTATATCTAAGGTTTGTTAGAGGCATTATTGATACTAATGATCTACCATTAAATGTTTCAAGAGAGATTCTTCAAGAACATCAATTGGTTGATACGATTAAAAAAGGTATTACAAAAAAGGTATTAGACAAACTAGTAAACCTAAAGAAAGACTCTTTTGATAAATATAAAGATTTCTGGAAAGAGTATGGGTTGGTTTTAAAAGAGGGAACTGCTGAGGATTTCGAAAATAAAGAATTAATTGCAAGTTTATTATTATTTTCATCAACATATTCAGAAAAAGAAACTCCAGAAAATACATTAGATGACTATATTGCAAGAATGACAGAGGATGACAATAAAATATATTATTGCGTTGCTGATACATATCAAGCAGCAGCAAACTCTCCTCACATAGAGGGCTTAAAGTCTAAAGGAAAAGAAGTCTTATTATTAACTGATCGAATTGATGAGTGGTTAATGACTGGTCTTATTGAATATAAAGGCAAGGAGTTAGTCAATGCAGCAAAAGAAGAGATAACTAATGAGGAGGAGAAAAAAGTCTCTGAATCTGACCAAGATTTAGTTTCTAGAATTAAAAAACATCTTGATAGCAAGGTATCTGAGGTTGTTGTGAGTACAAGGCTGACTGATTCTGCATCATGCTTAGTCGTTCCAAAGAATGAACCAGGGGCTCAATTAAGAAGGATCTTAGAGGCTTCGGGTCAAACTATGGAAGCATCGAACCCTATTTTTGAAATTAATTCAAAACATAAGCTATTGAAAAAGCTAAAAGATCTTAAAGGCAAGCAATTCAACTCATTCGTTGATTTTTTATATGACTATGCTGTTATTGCAGAAGGTGGATCACCTCAAGATCCTTCAAAATACTTAAGACAACTTGATAAATATTTATCTTAACTATGATTACAAACAAAGTTGCAGTTCTTGGTGGTGGAAGTTTTGGAACAGTTCTTGCCAACATTGCAGCCTCCAATGGAAGCGATGTATACCTTTGGGTAAGAGATTCAGACCAAGCGTTAAGAATAAACTCTGAAGGTGCAAATTCTGTTTACCATCCAGAATTACAATTATCTTCAAATATACATGCATCTGAAAATTTAGATGAAGTTGTTAAAGACTCATCTATTATTTTGGTTGCTACTCCTAGTCTAATTTTTGAGAATATTATCCAAAGAATAACTCCAAAGATAAATAAAGGTGCTCATATTATTTCATGCACTAAAGGCATCAAATTAGACCCATTTAGATCTATGTCAGATATTATTTTAGAAAATGTAAATAAAATTGATAACCAGGTAGGGGTATTAAGTGGCCCAAACTTAGCAAGGGAAATTGCTGAGAATAAAGTATCAGGCACCGTCATTGCTAGCAGCAGCAAAGATTTAATAAATGATGTTAAAAAAATCCTTTCTTCAGCCACATTCAAGATTTATTCAAGCGATGATGTTCAGGGTGTAGAGTTGGCTGGGGCATTAAAAAATATTTATGCAATTATATGTGGCATGGCGGACTCGATGGAAGTTGGCGAAAATGCCTTAGGTTTAATTTTGACTAGAAGCATGGCAGAAATGAGTAGGTTTGCAGTAGCTAAAGGGGCAAACCCAATCACATTTCTTGGTCTTGCTGGTATGGGTGACTTGGTAGCAACGTGTACTTCTAATCTTTCTAGAAACTACCAGCTTGGATATCATCTAGGAACTGGCCTCAACCTAGAAAATGCTAAAGAAAAAGTAGGCCAAGTAGCGGAGGGTATTAGAACCCTTGAAGTTATTAAAAATGAATCATCAAACCTTGGTATAAAAATGCCACTTGTTGATTCTTTATATAATATTATTTACAAATCGGCTAAATCTAATGCATTGATTGACGATCTTGTTAATAATCCTAACGAAGTTGATGTAGAATTTAAACACAGAGGAAATTAAATTATGGAAATTAATAGAGAAGAAGTTAAAGAAGAGGTTTTTAAACTAGGAAAATGGACTCGATTTGTATTTATGGTTTTATATGCATTTGTGCTAAATTTTGTTATCACTATATCTATAGGACTTGCTTTTATTCAGTTCTTGTTTTACTTGTTCACCTCCAAGGTCAATGAATCCTTATCTGATTTTAATAAACATTTATTTTTATTTGTAAGCGATACTTTAGAATTTCTTCTATTTGATACAGATGATAAGCCTTTCCCTTTCAAGAAATCTGATGAAGAGGCGGTCCAAGAAGATTCTCATGAAGTTGTAGATGGTGAAGCCAACGAAGTAGAAGACATTTCTGATGAGGTTATTGAACCAGCTGAGTTTGAAGAAGTATCAGAAGAAGTTACTCAGGTTGAAGAGGACTCTAAATCTTAATTTTTTGTGCTGACTGAAGAGTTTGCAATATTAAAGTATTTATTGTCATAGGGCCTACTCCACCAGGGACTGGTGTATATGCATAAGCTTTAGATTCTATATTCTTCAAATCAATGTCACCACATTTTTCAGGATGATAACCGGCGTCTATAACGACGGTATTATCCTTAATCCAATCATGCTTAATAAACTCAGGAATGCCAACAGCCCCAACTAAAATGTCTGCTTGTTTAATAATTTCTTCTATATTTTGAGTTCTCGAGTGACAAATAGTTACTGTAGCATTTTTGTTTAATAACATCATTGCCATTGGTTTTCCAAGAATTGGGCTTCTGCCAACAACTACAGCATTCTTTCCTTGAATTTCTATCTCATAGTGTTCGAGCAATCTCATAATTCCTGCGGGAGTGCATGAACCAAAAGCCGGCAAACCCATTGCCATATTTCCAAATCCAAGGCATGTAACGCCATCTACGTCCTTATTAATATCGATTGCATCAAAGCATTTTCTTTCATCAATTTGAGAAGGTACAGGGTGCTGAAGAAGTATCCCATGAACTCCATCATCTTTATTAAGGTTGTTTATTGAGTTGAGTAACTCCTCAGTGGTAGTTGATTCAGGTAACTCAACAGCTATAGACTCCATACCAACTCTTTTACAAGTATTTCTTTTCATACGAACATATGTTTCAGAGGAGGGATCGCTGCCAACCAGTATCGTTGCTAATGTTGGATTAATACCCTTAGTTTTTAGCTCAGTTACTTCATTTTTAATGCTATCTTCTGATATATGAGCTAAGTTTTTACCGTCTAATATAATTGCCGCCATAGAATTATTATGTCATTAATAAATATTTATGCATATGATGATTGCTTATTTTATCTATTAACTTTAATATTTGCACCGACGGGGTATAGCGCAGTCTGGTAGCGCACTCGCTTTGGGAGCGAGTGGTCGTAAGTTCGAATCTTACTACCCCGACCATGCGCCTGTAGCTCAGCTGGATAGAGCAACGGATTTCTAATCCGTGGGTCAGGAGTTCGAATCTCTTCAGGCGCGCCATTTTTTATATATAATTTAAAAATGTTTTATCTATCTGCTGCTATTACGCTGTTATCCATCCTCGTATTAGGTAGTTTTAGTAAACTTTATAGTAAATATATATTTCTGTTATTAAGCCTTTCTAATTTATCAATTCTCGGCATATATTGTTTTTTTAATTACTTGTCTGGCAATGGCTTTAATGAAGCTATCCTCTTCCATTTAATACATGGAATTAATGGTTTTGGTATCAATGAATATATATTACCGAGCTCAATATTATTTTTTTATTTTTTATCCTGTTTAGCAATCATCCTTTTTAATAATAAAAGAATTTATATTGATGCCGATAAAAATTTAATTAGTGATATTCTTATTTTATGCATAACCTGCTTGGCTTTATTACTTAATCCTTTACTAAAAGATATTAAAAATATTTTCTTTTCATCCTCAATAAATACATATTCAGAAATGAATGATTTTTATAATAAGCCTATTACGTTTACTAAAAAACCAGATAGTATTATTTTCTTATATCTTGAGCAGCTTGAAAGAACTTATTTAGATGAAACTATATTTCCTAATCTAACTCCTAATTTAAAGAGACTTGAAAAAAAGGCAATAAGTTTTACTAATATATCTTCACCATTAGCAACTAATTGGACTATTGCCGGCATGGTTGCATCCCAATGTGGAATTCCTCTTTTAACACCAATTGCAAGTGAGAATTCTATGGCTGGAATGGACAAATTTCTATCATCAGCTACCTGTATTGGGGATATATTAAATAATAATTCCTATAATCTTAATTATATAGGTGGGTCTGACTTAGATTTTGCTGGAAAGGGTAAGTTTTATGATTCGCATGGTTTTAACAGTGTTCAGGGCTGGTATGAACTAGAAGATCGTCTTATTGATAAATCATATAGGTCTCCATGGGGATTATATGATGACTCATTATATGAAATCATTGATGATAGATTGATGCACTTAAAGAACTCAAATCAAGCTTTTGGGTTGTTTGCTCTCACGCTCGATACGCATCACCCTAATGGATATATAGCAAGTTCATGTAAAGATAGAATTTATGAAGACGGAAAGAATTTAATTCTAAATTCAGTTCATTGCGCAGATTTTATGGCTGGAAATTTTATAGAAAAAATTATAAATGGTGATATGTTTGAAAATACTATCTTGGTTGTTTTATCAGATCATCTCGCCCTTAAAAATACTGCGTCTTCTTTGCTTCAAGAAGGCGATAGAAAAAATCTTTTTTATATCTTTAAAAAAGATGCACCCAATCAATCAATTAACAAAATTGGTTCAATGTTTGACGTTACACCAACGGCATTAAGTCTTGTTGGTACTGATATTTTAGGACTTGGTCTTGGTAGGAATTTATTTTTTGAGGATAGTTTATCAAATAATCAAATTGGAATAGAAAACATAATTAGCAGAAATCGAAATAAAATTCTTTCTTTATGGTCCTTTCCTCAAATAGATACAAATTTTAATATCAATACACAGAATAAAAAAATTAACTTTGGAGAAAGAAGTATTGATCTGCCCGCATTGATACTGTTAGATAATAATAATAAGGTTGAAGAAATCATGTTTGATTTTTACAATGCAAATCCTCTTCCAAGAAAGGCAAATGAACTTGATCATAAACAATCCTTTTTATGGATTGATACTTGCTTAAGAATTAAAGCCTTTAAAAATCTTACACCAGTCAAAGAAACTTCTGATTTATGTGCATTAGTTGGTATAAAAGGAAAGCAAGACTTTAAATTATTTGAGGATCTTACTTATTTTACAGACGATCTTATATTTCAATTCTTTAATGATACTAAAGAATCTTTTTTTAATATGAACTAGTTTTATAAATAATACATACTAAAATTACTTATGTTTAAAATAGCAGCTTTGTACAAATTTGCCGAGGTCTCCAATCCTTATAAGACTCAGACTGAAATCAGAGCTAACCTCAAAAGCTTATCCATCCATGGAACTATTCTTGTTGGAAAAGAGGGTTTGAATGGAACTATCTCAGGCTCTAAAAAAAATATTGACAAAGCAATAACATACATTAAACAACTAAAAAATTTCAAAGATACAGATGTTAAGTTTTCAAAGGCTAATATTAATCCTTTTGTAAGGCTAAAAATTAAATTAAAAGACGAAATTGTAACTATTGGTGACAAGACTATTAATCCTGTGAATATATCTGGGAATTATATAGAACCAAAAAACTGGAATGATGTAATAGATGACGATAATACTATATTGATTGATACTAGGAATGATTATGAGTGCTCAATAGGCACGTTTAAAAATGCTATTAATCCTAAAACTGTTAAGTTTAGAGATTTCCCTGAATGGGTAAAAAATCAGAATTTTTCTAAAGAAGATAAAAAAAATAAAAAGATAGCAATGTTTTGTACTGGTGGAATTCGTTGCGAAAAAGCATCTTCATTTATGTTGAGAGATGGCTTTAAGGATGTCAATCATTTAAAAGGTGGAGTTCTTAAATATTTTGAAGACGTTCCAGAAGAAAAATCATTATGGAAAGGCGAGTGTTTTGTTTTTGATGATAGGGTTTCAGTGAAACATGATCTTACAAAAGGTACATATGATATGTGCCATGGCTGCAGGATGCCAATAACTCAGAATGATAAAAACTCTGAAAAATTTATAATGGGTGTAGCTTGCCCTAGTTGTTTTGATTCAACTACCGAGGATCAGAAAAAAAGATACATGAGTAGACAGAAACAAGTTGAACTTGCAAAAGAAAGAAATACTAAACATATTGGCCCTAAAGAGGAGCCAATACAAAAAAGTTAATGGAACTTCCTATTTTATATTCATTCAAAAGGTG
>ERZ1046568.114-NODE-114-length-68601-cov-12.521504_pt1 | contig 68601 bp, 58 predicted proteins | sample MGYA00383092_ERZ1046568 | MGnify/ENA primary metagenome ERZ1046568 (study PRJEB29581, sample SAMEA5548362) | metagenome | biome: marine; feature: coastal; material: water | depth 1 m | study: Short-term variability in the microbial, nano- and picoplankton... | reverse complement strand
CTATTGTTTGGTGGAGGCGGCGGGAATTGAACCCGCGTCCGCCAGTCCGCTGCCTACGGCTCTACATGCTTAGTTCAGTCTTTAATTTTAGGGCGCTGCAACCCGACTGACAGGGCGCACAACGCACGATTTCGGTAAGTTTTTAGTGAATCCGCCCCGAACAAGCTTCATCACGATCTTATGAGATATGACGCCTGAGCGTTATCTCTCCCGAAGGATGTCAAACTCTGGACGCATAAGCACGGCTCCAGTCAGACGGCACTACACTGGGGTTTAAGCAGCTAGTGCGTAGTTGTCGTCGTTGGCAACTATAAGTTTGCGACTTTGGATTAACGAGATTGGTCACCATCTCGGCATGCACCGGAGGTTTTGTAACCGTCGTCGAATCCAAAACGCCCCCATGTGGGCAAGATTTTAGCACAGCTATGGCCTAGTGCGACTGACTTTGGTCAAAACAATTTTTAGATCGAATTTATGGGGTGAATCACCTAGAATCGGCTTCTGTAAAAATAATAACAAGGAATACAGCAATGCAAAGAGGTGAGTTTTCTTCTCGGTTGGCATTTATTTTTGCCGCTTCTGGCTCTGCCGTTGGGCTGGGTAATATCTGGGGCTTCCCTACCAATGCTGCCGAGAATGGCGGTGCTGCCTTTGTGTTGATGTATCTCATTCTGGCGTTTTTGCTGGCCTACCCTGCCATGATGGCGGAGTTGATTATTGGCCGCCATACGCGCGCTAATATGGTCAATGCTCTGCAGGCTATCTCGCCGGGGCAAACCGCTAAGACCATTGGTAAGTTAACTGGTATTGGCGGCATGGTCACTGCCGGGCTGATTCTGAGTTTCTACAGTATTGTGGCAGGCTGGTTTATCGCTTTTATGCTTGAGCCATTGACCTCGGCTGTGGGTCTGGAGTCTATGGGCAACTGGCTTACGGAGTTTAGCCTGGTGCGCAATATTGGGTTTGCGGGCTTCTTTATACTTTTAACAGTATTAATTATTAGTGCTGGTGTTGTGAAGGGTATTGAGAAATGGTCGAGTCGCTTGATGCCTTCGCTATTTGTGCTGATGGGCGCGCTTATTCTCTATGTGCTAACTCAAGATGGTGCTATGGAAGGACTAAAGCATTACTTGGTACCCGATTTCTCTCAAATTACTGATCCCAATCTGATTGTTAGTGCTCTGGGACAAGCATTTTTCTCTATGTCTCTGGGTGTGGGCACTATGTTGGTGTATGGCTCTTATATTCGCGCCGATGAGAATTTGCCGGTGGTCGGTGCGCTGGTCACGCTCACTGATACCTCGGTGGCTTTTTTGGCGGGCTTGCTGGTGCTGCCAGCCATTTTTGTGGCACAGAATCTGGGGGTCACTATTTATGCCGAGAGCGGCAATTTAATTGCTGGGCCTGACCTTATTTTTCAGGTGTTGCCGGCCCTGTTTGACGGTATGGGAGCCACGGGTTTATTTGTGGGACTGGCTTTCTTTGTGTTGATGTCGATTGCGGCCGTTACCTCTTCGATCTCTATGCTTGAGGTACCGGTGTCGTATGCTGTGGAGGCTCATCAGGTCAATCGCAACAAGGCGACCTGGCTAGTTGGGTTGCTGGTATTTGGTATTAGCACGCTGATCTGTTTTAACTTTGATGCGCTATTTGGCTTTGTGATTACTATGACCACTGAGCGGGCACAGCCGCTGCTAAGCATGATGCTGTGTATTTTTGCGGGTTGGGTTTTCTATCGCAACAGTATTCTTGAAGAGCTTAAGAGTGGTCATCCGGATATTGAGCAGGGGTTATTTTGGAAGATATGGCCTGTGTATGTGAAGTTCTTTTGTCCGGCGCTGATTCTGCTGACCTTTGCTCAGGGGTTTTGAGCAAAGGGTTGCAAGCAAACTGCGCTCCTTTACAAAAACCGGCTATTTTTCGAAAACTGCCCGCGCAAAAACTCCATCTGATCTCCCAGTATGCGGCGGCTATTAATCAGGGCCAGATACTCGGCATTATTAGGCGCATAGGGTAGTGCAACCAGCTGCATATTGGCTTCTTCTGGGGTCTGGTCGGCTTTATGCTGATTGCAACGCTTGCAGGCTGCTACAACATTTTCCCACCGATCTTTGCCACCGCGAGACTTTGGATAAATATGATCGCGAGTAAGTTTTTGTGGGGGAAACTCCCTTGTGCAGTACATGCAGAGATAGGCATCGCGGGCAAATAGGGCTGGATTTGTCAGGGGGTAGTTGGTGCGCGGTCGGGCTAGCTGTTCGCCACCGCAGGCAATAATACTGGGTAAATCGACCATCGAGCGCTCACCGGTAAGGCGCTGTGTGCCGCCATAGATCTCTCGAACGGTGTCGCCCAGTGTCCAAACGACTAGGTCGCGGGCATACATACATACGGCCTGCTCCCAGTTAAGCCATTCTATGGGCTGGCCTGCGACATTTAATCTTAAAATTCTCATATTCAATGGTGATAACCCCTTAAATATTAAATCTTTAAAATATTAATCTGTGCACCTTTTATATACAGTATAGATATTCGCGTTTGGCACTCTATCAACGCTAAAACTGCGCATTGACCCGCTCAGTTTGGTTGGTTAGTGTGGCAGCCCACTGTCAGGTGCGTTAACCCAATATAACAGGTGAGATTTAGTGACTAAAGAAAAAAAAGCAATCGATTTTGAGCAGCAGCTAGAGAACCTAGAAGCGCTGGTGGAGTCCCTTGAAAGTGGCGGCCTTAGTTTAGAGGACTCGCTAAAGTCTTTTGAGCAGGGTATTAAGGTTGCTCGAGACTGCCAGCAGGCATTGAAGCAGGCTGAGCAGAAGGTTGAGTTACTGATGCGTCAGGGTGATGAGCTTGTCAGCCAACCCTTTGATGCAGACGGCGAATAACCTATCTCAATGAAAGACTTCCTCAATCAATGTAACGCCCAGGTCGACGCTCAACTTGAGCGCGTTCTGCCCATTGCCGAAGGCCCTGCTGAACATCTTTTTGCCGCCATGCGCTACTCTGTCTTTAACGGCGGTAAACGCATTCGTCCGGCGCTGTGTTTTGCGGCCGCCTCGGCTATCGCTGAGCCCGACACAACAGATACTAGTGCTGCCGTGGCTGCTGCGCTGGAAATGATTCATGCCTATTCGCTGATTCATGATGACTTACCGGCCATGGATGACGATGATTTGCGCCGCGGTAAACCTACCTGCCATATTCAGTTTGATGAGGCGACGGCCATTTTGGCGGGGGATGCCCTGCAATCATTGGCCTTCCAGCAGCTAAGTGAACTCAGAAATATCAGTGCTGATACGGCACTGCAGCTAGTGTCTATATTGTCGCGGTATGGCGGTTGCAGCGGTATGGTGACGGGCCAGGCTATTGATTTAGCGGCCACTGGCCAGCTGCTTGATTTAGACCAGCTTAAAAATATGCACGCCCATAAAACCGGCGCCTTAATTGAGGCCAGCGTGCTGATGGGCGCAGTAGCGACCCAGGCTGCGACTGAGGCGCAACTCGAGGCGCTAACCGGTTTTGCTCGCGCTATTGGACTGGCCTTTCAAATTCAAGATGATATTTTGGATGTGGAGAGCTCTACTGAGCAGCTTGGTAAACAGCAGGGGTCGGATATTACCAATGGCAAGTCCACCTATACCTCGATTTTGGGCTTGAAACAGGCGCGCAGTCAGGCAACTGAACTCTATCAGCACAGTTTGGACTGTCTTGAGCCCTTTGCTGAGCGTGCCGATGCCCTGCGCTTTATCGCCAGCTTTATTGTTAATCGGGCTTATTAACGCATCTATTTGGTGTAATATTCGCTTTCAATCTAATATGTAATAACTGATGCCAAAAACATTTACGGATATACCACTCAGCCGCCCGGATACACCGCTACTGGATCGTATCAGTGCGCCGGCTGACCTGCGTCATTTGGATGACGATCAGCTGCTAGTTGTAGCTGATGAGTTGCGCTCTTTTATGCTCTATTGTGTGGGTAAAACTGGCGGCCACTTTGGTGCTGGGCTCGGCGTTACCGAGCTGACAATTGCCCTGCACTATGTATTTAACACACCCAATGATCGCCTAGTCTGGGATGTCGGTCATCAAACTTATCCCCATAAAATTCTTACTGGTCGTCGCGAGCAGATGCTTACTATGCGTCAAAAAGAGGGCCTATCTGGCTTTCCCAAGCGTTCAGAGAGTGACTACGATACGTTTGGTGTGGGCCATTCCAGCACCTCTATTAGTGCGGCTCTGGGTATGGCGATGGCCTCGGCACAGTTGGGCGAAGATCGCAGAACTGTCGCGGTAATGGGTGATGGTGCCATGACTGCAGGTATGGCTTTTGAAGCCATTAACCATGCCAGTCATGTGGATAAAAACCTACTGGTGGTGCTTAACGATAACCAGATGTCTATCGGCCATAATGTCGGTGGCCTCTCGACTTATTTCTCGAAGCTTTGGTCGAGCAAGTTTTATACTCAGTTCCGTGAAGGGGGCAAAAAAGCGCTGAGCGGCATGCCCCATGCCACGAATTTTGTGCGTCGCACTGAAGAGTATATGAAGAGTATGGTGTCGCCTGCCACCATTTTTGAAGAACTGGGTTTTTATTATATTGGCCCTATCGATGGTCATGATCTACCACTGTTAGTAAAAACACTCGGCAATCTTAAAGAGATTAATGGGCCTGTATTACTGCATGTTATTACCCACAAAGGTAAAGGTTTTGAGCCTGCGGAAAATGACCCTGTGGGTTACCACGCCTTAAATAAAATCGAGCCCAAGCCCATTGTGCAGGCAGCTGCGGTAACTCCTGCCGATAAAGCCAAGCCCAAGTATCAAAAGGTCTTTGGCGACTGGCTATGTGATATGGCTGAGCAGGATAAACGTCTGGTGGGTATCACGCCCGCTATGTGCGATGGCTCAGGTATGAATGAGTTTGCCGAGCGCTTTCCCCAGCGTTTTGAAGATGTGGCTATTGCTGAACAGCATGCGGTAACGGTTGCCGCCGGTATGGCCTGCGAAGGCTCTAAACCTGTGGTGGCTATTTACTCGACCTTTTTACAGCGCGCCTATGATCAGCTAATTCACGATGTGGCCCTGCAAAATCTAGATGTCTTATTTGCGCTGGATCGCGCCGGCCTAGTTGGCGAAGATGGTGCGACTCACGCCGGTGCCTACGATATTAGTTATCTGCGCTGCATTCCCAATATGATGATTATGGCGCCCTCCGACGAAAATGAAACCCGTCAGTTACTCTATACAGGCTATAGGCACAATGGCCCCGCCGCTGTGCGCTATCCCAGAGGCACTGGCCCTGGTGCTGTAATTGAAAAGGCGATGACGGCTCTGCCAATTGGCAAAGGTGTTATTAGACGCGAAGGCGGTCAGGTCGCCATTTTGAATTTTGGTACTCTACTGCCCTCGGGCCTGGAAGTAGCCGAGCAGATTAATGCCACTGTAGCGGATATGCGTTTTGTTAAACCGATAGATGAAAGCTTGATTCGTCAGCTTGCCGAAAATCATCAGCTACTGGTTACCTTGGAAGAAAATAGTGTTGCTGGCGGTGCCGGTGCTGCGGTGAGCGAATTTTTAGCGGCGCAGGGTATTGTTATGCCTGTGCTCCATTTAGGCCTGCCTGATTGCTTTGTCGATCATGGCAAACACAGTGAGCAGTTAACCGATACAGGCCTGGATAGCGCCAATATTTTACAGTCTATTGAACAGCGCCTTGAGATTCTAAAAACCGCAGTTCAGGCCGCGCAAATATAATTACGAGGAAAGACGATGAAATTCTATGATTGCGCCACCGCGCCCAGCCCCCGCAGAGTAAGAATATTTTTAGCCGAGAAAGGTATTGAGCTAGAAACCATTCAGGTTGATCTGGCTAAAGGCGAACAGTTCTCTGAAGAATTTAAAGCCATCAATCCATTGGGCGAAGTGCCTTTGTTAGCGCTGGACGACGGCACGACTATTAGTCAGGTCAATGCTATTTGTCACTATCTGGAGGAGGTCTATCCCGAGACGCCGCTGCATGGCCGCAACCCTTTGGAGCGCGCGCAGGTGGAGTCATCTAATAGTCAGCTGCAAGCCAATGGCTTGTCTGCAGTGGCGGAAGCCTTTAGAAATGCGACACCTGGATTTAAACATCGGGCCATGCCTGGGCCCCATAACTATGAGCAAATTCCGCAACTCGCAGAACGCGGATTGTTGCGACTCGATAATTTATTTTCTGACCTAAATACTCATTTGGCCGATAACCAATATATTGTTGGCGACTATTTTTCGGTGGCCGATATTACTGCACTGACCACTGTCGATTTTGCCAAATGGGTTAAAAAGCGTATCCCTGAAGACTGTAGCAATCTTCAGCGCTGGTACAATCAGGTGAGTGATCGCCCCAGCGCCAAAGCCTAGCTAGTTACTAATCAGGGTAAATGCATTGGGTGCAGCGGTGACTTTTTGACCATCGCTGTAGCTCACATCCATCTGCTGATCGGTAAAGTTATACACCACATAAGTAGTCACACCATCTTTGGTAAATGCCAGCGCCGCAGGATAATCTGAGGTCAACGCACCTGTGCCTGTGGCTAACTGGCCCAGTGCACTGAAGGTGTGAATCCAATGGTAGGTATGGGCCTTGGTCTCGCCAGCCTCTGGGGTATAACTCGATACACTGTTGAAGTCGGCAATAGCCGCATCTGCATCAACCATGGCCCACAGATTCCACCATAGGTCGCGCCATTGATCAGCGATTAAACCTGATGGCTTGCGATTTGAAGATTCTTTTAATCCCAGAGCCACATATTCTTCCATATACTCCGCATGCAAGCCGACATGCAATATAAGCGGGCTCGATGGAAGGCCCTGAATACCCAGAATATGCGCATATGCACCACTGAACCAGGTAGAGAAAACAGCGCCATCGCCCCAGATAATGGAGGTGGTGATTCTGTTGTATCCAGCAGGAAAGTTATCGGCATCTGCACTGACATTGTTATAGCCATCAATATTATTCCAATACTCCCAATAAGTGGCGCCGGTTGAAGCATGCAGATACATGCCGCGCTCAGTTAACGCCGTATTCTCCGTGATTAACCCATAGAGAATAATTGCGCCATAAGCGGTAGCTGCCTCAGAGGTGGATTCATTATTATTGCCGCGGGTAAAGTTAACTTGACCATCGGCCCAGGAAAAACCATTGGCGGGGTCAAAATTGCGCATATGGGGAAATAATGGATCGTCTTTATCCGCTGCATAATCGCGAATAAGCAGTTCAATCATCGGCCCGTATTGATCTTCACCACACCATGCTAGGTCAACTCGACAGATCTCGGCAGCAGCGCGAACAAAATAACCATAGTGAAAATGGTGGTCGGCCAAACGCTGATGGGATCCGTAGGATTCATCAAATCCAAACAAGGTATTCCAATCATCATCGTAGACAAAGTATTTTTTGGTATTGAGCGTGCCATCCGTTTCTGCGGTAAACCAGTCTTCAAGCTCTGCCTTTAACCAGTTGATCAGCTGATCGGCTTCACTCTGCATATCGAGGGAATTTGCAATAGCAGCCAGCTCAGCCACTTTGCCATAACTCTTGCCAGACCAGTATGTATCGGTATTTTCAGCACCTCCACTGGATAGGTTCCAAGTACCAGAACCCTGCTCGACAAAGTCAGTGACTAGCCCCTTAAGCGTTGTCTGATCGAGGCTATCGCCCGTCACTGGCAAGGTCGGCAAAACGCCAACATAGGGTATTTGGTAGCTAAATTCATCTACCTCGGCAAATTTCACCATACCCCGCGCACTGCGTATCTTATAGTTGGTGGTTGCCTGCGATGTGTTTTTCCAATGCAATGGATGCATGCCAGCAATGGTCTCTACCGGCATCCCTTGATCATCCATATAACGGTGGGTAACCGTTACCTCATTGGTTGAACCATCCACTTGATAATCAATATCGACTGAAGTCACAGTGTTGCGGGCCTTGCTGGCAAATAAATCAATCATGGCGCTTGGCGCAGTGCCTGGCTGCAAATGCGGAAGGTACACCAAGGTCATCTCTTTGGCGCTGTTGTTAACCTCAATCTCATTTCCCGAGATATTGGCAAAGGTCGTTGCTCCCTCACCGACAAGCAGATAATTATTGGCATTGCCGGATACATTAGTCCAGATACCCAATACGTTATCACCAGTGCCAAATGTGCCCTTTTGATTAATCGCAACGTTATCTGGGCTCAATGTGCGAACCTCAAAATTACCACTGTATGCCTTGAAGTAAATATAGGGTGAACCATGGACAAAGGTCGCTTCCATTACATTAGTATCGCCATCTTTCCACATCACCGTGACAGAGCCCTCACTGTGATCTTTGGTATAGGCCTCTAAATTGGAGTAATCAGAATTGCCAATAGCGATACCATCAAATACCTCAGAAGCATGATCTGGAATTGGATAGTAAAAGTTGTTCACGCCATCAATCCTCAAACCGGATGGAATGCCCATAACTCGAACGCCTTTATTGGTAATTCGAGCAGTAATAGGATCTGGCGTAATATAGGCCGCATCGGCTGCGTCACCTACGGTCATTTCGCCAAGAAATGAAACAGAGCCCCACCACTTATGCGTTTGCGTAGGTTTTGCGGCAGCAGGGCCGGTCAACTGAGGATACAGCTTAGTCACTACACCTGTTGGGATTCCGCTGCCCTGGTTACAACCCTGAATCTGAATTTCGCGCTGAGTCGATATTACACCAGCGTTTTCGACCCAGTAACCATAATCATCCTTACAGCGATGGCTGACCGTGTATATGGTATCTGCAATACTGCCAGCACCATAGGAATCAACCGTATAATCTGCTGGGCCTTGAGAGCCTCCACCGCCACTATTATCGGTCGGCGGTGTGGAGCCATCAGCGATACCACTAAAGCGCATATTATCTATTCGATAAACAACACCGGGGCTGGTGCCAATAGCAGGGAAAAAGACTAGGGGCGCGGTGACACTGGACAAGTCCAATTGACTACCGGTAGTGAGTGTCGATAACGGAATACTGATCGCTTCCCAATTGCCGGTGGCAGCAATCTGTGAAACCACAATATCGCCAGAGGTTTTTTCCTTAGTTGTCTCTAATTTTATTTTAAAACCGCTAGACAGGTTTTTGGTGCCGCTATTAACCACCTTGATATCAAATTCAAGCTGCCCTGCGCTGTAATCACTGAGGTCGACCGAAGGACTAGGACCCACAACAATACCCGCATGCCCGGCGTTGGCGCTATAGCTCACCTCCAGCACATCGCCTTTATCTGTGTCTGCAACTACCGCCCAGTCGATACTGTCACAGGTCTCTGTGCCAGCCTGCTGGTCAGTGCAGTCGGCATAACCATTGGGACCTGAAAGCGAATCAAAGGCCGAGAATTTAAGATTACCGCCCCAGATATCGGCTACGACACCATCAATTAACACCGCTGTATCACCCTCATTGAGCCCCGGAGTAGTTGGCGGATCAATAATCGCAATGTTGGCAACCATCGCCTCATGGGTATAACAGTAATAGCTAAGGCTGGTTTCGGTATAGTCTGCCGGAATCCTAATGGTCAGCGATTGACCTTTGGCAATGGAGCCTATGCCATTAATAATATTGTTATCTGAAGTGCTACTGACAAGCACATCACTGAGGCCAGTGCGCCAGCCTGAGCCCAAATTAAATGGGTGGCCATCATCAGTTCTGATGAACTTATAGACCTTTCCACGCACCAGTTCTAGGGTTTCTGCTGTGCCACCTTCGGTGCTGCTAAACAAGTAATAGGGCGCGACAAAAGCGCTGCTATTTAGACGGACATAGACAGTTTGAACTGCGTCATCAGTATCGGCATTGTCGCCAATACCATCCAGATCAGAGTCCTGAGTCTCTGCGGCATCGAGTGGGAACGCATCCGCTGTATCAAGAACACCATCGCCATCATCATCGGTATCCGCTTTGTTGCCTATCTGATCGCCGTCAGTATCAACGGACTCATTGACATCGAGTGGGAACGCATCTACGGCGTCAGCAACATTGTCGCCGTCATCATCAGTATCGATTAGATTAACTGTACCATCGTTGTCTGTATCTATTTGAGAGTTGTAAAAATCATTGTTTGAGAAGACGCTTTGAATATCGGTTTGAGCAATAAAGGCATCCAGACTTGTATCCCCAGCCACTACATCAATGACTGAGTTGCGCAGCGTAGTTTGAATGGTGTGCATAAAATCTATTGCTGCCGCGGAGGTAGGATCTGCACTCTCTCCCGACATTGCCTCATTAATATCGACCATATTGTCCGCCACGGCGGCAATAACCTCGGCGGTAACTGATGGCGAGCTAGTCATAGCTCGGCTAATAATTGCAGTAAGCTCGCCGACAGACTGAAAATTCATGGCACCATTACTGCCAATCTGTGTCGCTATGGATGTCGCAGTATTCTCAGACAGTGCCGCCAACTCTTCGGCAACTTCCGTTGCCGCAAGGGCTTGCACCATGATCATAATCAGTGCGATCTGTTGATTAACTTGCTGTATCTGCTGGGCGTTTTGATCACCTGATTCTGCCAGCGCCCAGATATCCATGGCCAGAAAGTCATCAACGCTGCCATCTATGCCCATAGCCGTCAGAATAGCAGCCTTAGCTTGATCGCCCTCTGCTCCCGCAATCACCGAGCTTAAGGGTGAGACAGTCACGGCATCACTGAGGTCGCTTGGAAGGTCAGCGATAAGTGCTAAGTCTTCCATCTCAACACCCGTAATGATGTCTTTGCCGCCCAGGGAAACCAGTCGCCCGGAGTTACCATCTTCTGGCTCTGACACAGCAAAGTAACCCTGACTATTTGAAATACCAGTGGGTTCGCCAACATCGGCAATCAAATTATTATTGAGATCAATAAATGTCGCACTGCCGGCAAGCGGGGCATCGACAACTCTACCCTCAATCGCATTGGTCACTGTCACCACAACCTGCTGTGAGTCTTTAGCGCTCTGACTATCGGTTAATTCGACAGTCAGTTCATAGCTATTATTAGCGCCAACATCAGCCGGATTTTCATAGTCTGGTGCTACCTTAAAAGACAGGTTGCCATCGGCTTCGATCGAAAATAACTGGCTGTCGCCACCGCTGGCTAGGCTGTATGTGAGAGGTCGACCCTCAGGGTCCGATCCACTGGCTGTGACAACCTGAGTTGAGCCCTCTAAAACCGTTACCGTGGCATCAATAGTTAGGGAAGGCGGCTGATTGACAGCAATAGTTTCACTGCCTGAGTTACCACCTCCGCCACCTCCGCCACAGGCAGACAAGATTAAGAGACAGCTGGAGAGTAATACCGGATTGACCGTGGGGCGAATCATAGAGAACACCTAGTTTTTATTTTTTTTCGATAGCGAGTAGTAAAAATTAAATTGAGTTTTTTTGATACGTACAAGGCGTTAAACGCGATGAATAAAGCGACGAACAGGGCAACTGAGAAAAATTAAGTCAAAAAAGCCTCCATGAAAGTTAGAAGGAGGCCATAGTCTTCTTTTTGTTAACGCGAGTAGGTGAGCAGTTACTGGTGACGAATATCTTTGCCTTTGACCACAAATACAATCTGCTCACAGAGGTTCTTGGCATGGTCACCAATACGCTCCAGTGAACGCACCACCCAGAGAATATTAATAACCCGACTAATACTACGCGGGTCTTCCATCATATAGGTGACCAGCTCGCGCAATGCGGTTTTATAATCAAGATCGATTTTTTTATCTTCTTCTAAGGTGCGCATAGCCGCATCAACATCAAAACGTGCAAAGGCATCCAATGCATTGTTCAGCATACTGACCACTGACTGACCCATATGTCGCACTTCGGTATAGCCTTGAGAGCCTGCGCTCTCGCCAGCTAGCAGCACTGCGTGGTTAGCAATTTTTTTAGCTTCATCGCCGATACGCTCTAAATCATTGACTGCTTTAGTGACCATCATAACCAGACGCAGGTCACTGGCGGCGGGCTGACGACGGGCAATAATTAAAATACAGGCTTCATCAATATCGACTTCCATTTCGTCAACAAATTTTTCCTCTTTTATCACCAATTCAGCGAGCGCACTATCGGCTTCGGTGACCGCACGAACTGCGTTTTGTAGCTGCTGCTCAACCTTGCCACCCATCTCCATTAGGCGGGTGCGAATCTCTTCCAGCTCTTCATCGAACTGTTTCATGATGTGATTTTCAAATGACATTTTTGACATATTATTCTCCCTATTAACCGAAGCGGCCGGTGATATAGGCTTCAGTGAGCTGATGCTCTGGCATGGTAAATACCTGTTCGGTTGGATTGACTTCAATCAATCGTCCAAGATGAAAGTAGGCAGTGCGATGGGATACACGCGCGGCTTGCTGCATTGAGTGAGTCACAATAGCGATGGTGAAATTTTGACTTAACTCTTCAATCAACTCTTCAATTTTAGCCGTGGCAATAGGATCCAGTGCTGAACAGGGTTCGTCCATCAAAATTACCTCGGGACTAACCGCAATGGCTCTGGCTATACAGAGTCGCTGCTGCTGACCACCGGATAAACCAGTACCCGCCTGATGCAACCGCTCTTTAACTTCTTCCCATAGTCCAGCTTTGCGCAGGCTGTTTTCAACAATTTCATCAAGGTCTACTCTGGTATCGGCCAGGCCATGTATCTTGGGGCCATAGGCGACATTTTCATAAATAGACTTGGGAAATGGATTGGGTTTTTGAAAAACCATGCCCACTCTGGCACGCAGTTCAACTACATCCAGTTTAGGTGAGTAGAGGTCTTCGCCATCCATACAGATTTGGCCCTCGACCCGGCAGATATCAACCGTGTCATTCATGCGATTTAGCGAGCGCAAAAAAGTAGACTTGCCACAGCCAGAGGGACCAATCATGGCAATCACTTCATTCTTGGCGATATCCACGCTAACATCATGGATAGCCTGCTTATCGTCATAGAAGACATTGACATTGCGCATAGTCATCTTGGCATTGTCGGCAAAATTTTTGCCCACCGTCGCCTGGTGATCTGACACATCCAAGCTATTAACAGCCTTGGCGACAGTTTTTTTGGTGGGTTTCTTTTTTTCAGCTGTGGCAGCTTGAGTCATATTTTTTCCTTTCTACCAGCGGCGCTCTAGGCGCTTGCGCAACCATACGGCAACGGTGTTCATAATAATTAGAAAACTCAGCAATACCATAATGGCCGCTGAAGTCTTTTCAATAAAGGCTCGTTCCGGACTGTCGGCCCAGAGAAAAATTTGCACGGGTAACACTGTTGCTGGGTCACTAAAGCCAGCGGGGATATCAACAATAAAGGCCACCATACCAATCATTAGCAGTGGTGCAGATTCGCCCAGCGCCTGAGCCATACCAATAATTGCACCGGTTAACATACCCGGCAGAGACAGCGGCAGCACATGATGGAGTACCACCTGATACTTTGATGCACCCATGCCCAGTGCCGCTTCACGAATGGAAGGCGGCACTGATTTAATGGCCGCGCGACTGGTAATAATAATGGTCGGCAATGTCATTAGGGTTAATACCAGACCACCCACAATAGGTACCGATCTGGGAATATGGAAAAAGTTAATGAAAATAGCCAAACCCAGCAGGCCAAAAATAATTGAGGGCACGGCGGCCAGATTATTAATATTGACTTCGATAAAATCGGTCCAGCGATTGCGCGGGGCGAACTCTTCCAGATAGATTGCCGCCGATACGCCAATCGGAAATGACAGCAGTAAGGTCAGTATTAACGTCAGCAAAGACCCCATTACTGCACCGCGGATACCTGCCTGTTCCGGCTCGCGGGAATCGCCACGGGTAAATAGATTGCTGTTAAATTGCAGTCGGATTTTACCCTGTGCGTGTAACTCGTCAATCCACTGGAGTTGCTTGGCTGACATTCTGGCAGCATAGGGCTCGCCGTCTAACCAAGATTTGTAATAGGTATCGATATCATCATCGGCCAGTATCCATACTTTTTCTGTCTCGCCTAACAGAAGCGGGTTGGCCAGTAGACGATCCTTTAGATCAAAGCCAGCACCACTGCTAATAAGGCCATAGAGTTTGCGCTTGTCACGACGGCCAGACACATCATTGAATTCATTGCGCAAGGCCGCTTTAGGCAGAGCTTCCCAGTTACCATTTGCCAGTTGCTCGGGATCAGTCAGATTCTCTACACCAATGCGATCCTGATCATAGGTAACTTCTAGCTCTATATAGGTAATACGAAAGGCGCCATGACCTTTGCTGATGATATCGGTAAACAGCACCATAACCGCCGCTAAGCCAATAAAGATGGCCAGACGACCATACCAGCGGAAGCGCTTCTCTGCCCGATTGCGCCGAGACAGAGACTTTTTGATTTTGTCTAAATTATTCACGGGCTCAGTCATACTGTTCTCGGTATTTCTTAACGATGTGCAAAGCAAAAATATTTAGTAGCAAGGTAACGGTAAAGAGCATTAGGCCAAGGGCAAATGCGGCTAGAGTCTTGGGGCTATCAAACTCCTGATCACCGGTTAATAGAGTCACAATTTGCACGGTTACCGTGGTCACCGACTCCAGCGGATTGGCCGTTAGTTTGGCCGCCATACCCGCCGCCATAACCACAATCATGGTTTCACCAATGGCGCGCGAGATGGCCAGCATGATACCGCCAACGATACCTGGCAGCGCTGCGGGAATAATAACTCGGCGCACGGTTTCCGATTGGGTGGCGCCCATAGCCAGAGAACCATCGCGCATAGACTGAGGCACTGCAGTAATAACGTCGTCGGCAAGGGAGGAGATAAACGGAATAATCATCACCCCCATCACACCACCTGCGGCAAGCGCACTTTCGGAGGATACCGACAGACCGAAGCTGGCACCCAGATCACGCAAAAAAGGTGCTACGGTCAGGGCTGCAAAAAAACCGTATACCACAGTGGGAATACCGGCGAGAATTTCCAGTGCCGGCTTAGCATAGGTTCTGACCGACTTGCTGGCATATTCGGCAAGGTAAATCGCCGACATTAAACCAATCGGAACGGCCACCACCATGGCGACGGCTGAAACCAGTAAGGTGCCAACAAATAGGGGGACCGCACCAAAGCTACCAGATGAGCCTACCTGATCTTCACGAATTGCGGTCTGCGGGCTCCATTCCAGACCAAAAACAAAATCAAATATGGGCACAGAGCGGAAGAACTGAATAGATTCAAAGAGCACCGAGAAAACAATGCCAACGGTGGTGAAGATTGCCAGACAGGCGCAGGCCAGCAAGATATTTTGCATAACCTTTTCAACCACTGGGCGAGCGCGAAAAGAAGCAGAGATGCGCGACCAGCCCCACAGTAGCCCTAGTCCTGACAGGGTTAACAGCAAAGCTGTCAAAGACCAACGTGAAATAACGCGCAGCGCTTCCATATGGTCTGCGGCTGCAATCAGAGCCGCAGACTCGCCTTTGCGCGGCAGTATGCCATCGGCCAGGTTACTTATTTTATTGAGCAGCAGGTTATAACTTGCCGCATCGGTGGGCGCAATTTCTGCCGCCACAGATTCCACCACAATACTATTGATCAGCGGATCATCAAACATCATCCACATAGCCAGCAACAATAGCGATGGTAGCGAACACCACAGAGCTGCATGCAGACCGTAGTAAGAGGGAAGAGAATGTAGTTTGCGAATACCGCCCAGAGGTTTGGCTAGGGCAAGTGATCGACCACGACCCAAAAAGAACGCAAATGCGCCCAGTCCAAGTATCAAAATAAGTATGTTTGTCGCTTGCATAGGGCAGACAGGATCCTTAAATAACGGTCGGGTATAATTTTTAAATAACAAAACAGCCCGGCTCATAGAACCGGGCGGTACTTTGACAACTTCTGCCTATTATTTCAATGCTTCACTGCCCGTCATTGGCACTAGCCCTCTGGTACTGGCAGCCATTGCCGCGCGCTCCTCACTAGGTAGCGGAATCATTCCCTTCTCGGCCAGATAACCCTCTTCACCCCAAGCTTTTTCGCTGGTGAACTCATTAAGGTAACCCTGAATACCCGGAACCACACCTACATGCGCCTTCTTTACATAGAAGAACAGTGGACGCGAGATAGGGTAAGACTTGTCAGCGATAGACTCAAAGGTAGGTTCAACAGACTCAATCTGTGCGCCCTGTACCTTGTCAGCATTCTGGTCCAGAAAGCTAAAGCCAAACACACCCAGCGCCGCTGGATTGGCTTCAAGCTTCTGCACAATCAGGTTATCGTTTTCGCCAGCTTCGATATAACGACCATCTTCACGAACGGTATGACATAACGCTTTATAGGCACTCTTGTTGGTCTTTTTCATTGCCTTGATCCAGGCGATAGCCTTACAGCCACCCTCCAAACCTAACTCAGCAAATGCATCACGGGTACCAGAAGTTGGCGGGGGACCCAATACTTCTATGGCAGTGTTTGGCAGTGCTGGATTAACTTGGTTCCAGGTGCTGTAGGGATTGTCGATGAGCTCGCCCTCGGTGGCGCCAGGAACCTGAGCGGCCAGTGCGAGGAAGATATCTTTGCGGCTGAGTTTCATTGGTGCAGCAGCCACGGAATTTGCAATAACAATACCGTCATAACCAATCTGAACTTCAATAACATCTCTTACACCATTGGTTTGACACTTCTTGAATTCAGAGGCTTTCATACGGCGTGAGGAGTTAGTGATATCTGGGTAGTTGGTGCCAACACCGGAACAAAAAAGCTTCATGCCGCCGCCAGAACCGGTTGATTCTATCTTTGGGGTAGCCTTGCCAGTCGCACGGCCATAGCGCTCAGCGACAACTGTTGAAAAAGGGTATACCGTTGAAGAACCTACTACTTCAATACTGTCACGCGCTATTGCGGAGGAGGTGACCATAATGGAAGCCATAGTAAATATAAGGGCTGGAATCAGTGTACGTTGGGTCATGAGAATCTCCAGGATTCAGGCACATTGTTGTGCGATTGATTACGGCTAAATTGTTACTGCCAGTGCACTGTATAAAAGTAATATGACAGAAATATGACATGCGCTAAAATTACAAGTAATCCGTAATAAAACTGGTTTTTGCCTGCTCTATGTCATCGGCATAGCTTAACAATAGAGAAACAATAGGCACTGCAGTCATCTGTCATATTACTGTCATATAAGGTACCTATATTTACCCCGTTGCTGTCACATTACTGACTGGCAGCTTCCAGGCCTAGGCCTAACCACTTACATATTTTTGGGGATTTGAGTATGAACAAATTAATGCTTTCAGCAGCTATTGCATCGACGATGGGCTTTGCCTCACAGGGTTTTGCTGCTGGACCAATTGACGGTACTATTTACGGCAAGGTAAATATCTCTGCAGTAAATGCAGATAATGGCGCCGATGATACATGGAAGCTCAACAGCAATGCCTCACGTCTGGGTGTTAAAGGTAAGACTGAAATTGCTGATGGTCTTTATGCTGTCTATAAAGCGGAATTCGAAATGTGTGTTGATGATGGCGACTGCAAAGGCCAGACCTTTACTCAGCGCAATATCATGGGCGGTATCAGAGGTAGCTTTGGTACAGTATGGGCCGGCAAACACGATTCCCCAACCAAGCTGGCACAGAACAAGATCGATCTATTTAATGACCTCGAAGGCGATATTAAAAATACTTTTGAGGGCGAAAACCGCGTTTCCAATATCGTTGCCTATACCTCGCCAAAAATAAATGGCTTCTCAACCACTGTTGCTATGATTCCAGGCGAAGGCGCTGATGTTGACGGCGATGGCCAAGATGATACTGGGCTTACTGATGGTATCTCTTACTCGCTAAGCTACAGCATGGATAACCTCTATATTGCTGTTGCAGGCGACCAGGATGTCGACAGTCAAGATCTTCTGCGTATTGTTGCGCAGTACAAGATGGACGCGCTAAAGCTGGGAGTTATGTATCAGCAGAACGAAGATAATCTTGGCACCAAGGACGAATCTGGTTTCTTTTTGAGTGCAGCGTACAAGCTGGACAAGAAAACAACATTAAAGGCGCAGTATGGTTCAATCGAAGATGACGCTGATGGCGACGAAGAGGAAACTCTGTCACTGGGTGCTGATTACAAACTAGCCAAAGGCACTAAGCTGTATGTATTTTATACTGACAATACAGACTCGTCCGTTGGTGAGGCTGATAAGGAAGACACGGCATTTGGTTTAGGTATGGAACATAAGTTCTAGTATTAGGCTGTGTTTAAAAAGGCGAGCCTCAGGGTTCGCCTTTTTTATACATAGGGATTTTGCTAGAAGCTTGAGCTCGGAACGATAAGCCCGTTTATTAAACCTAGACAAAACTCTCTGCAACAGCAAACCTGATGCTAAAATTGCCTGCAGAAACCATCCATAGGCTTTATTTATGAACTCAAAATCACCCGGTTTTTTGATCTGTACCTGCGTAATCTGGCTATTTTCGGCAAGTGCCTTTAGCGACTGCGATTTTGATACCGATGACGCTGACTCACCCAATTTTGTCGATAAAATTATTGAGTGCGACGAGCAGAAAAAAACCAATGGCAAGCCAGCGCTATATAGAGCCTCAGGAGCAGCTGAGTATAAAAACACAACGAAACTCTATGGCGACGGCACCAAAGACCCCGCCTCTGGGATATTTGAGCGCCCTATTGTTGCCCCTGGATCAATGAACCATAGCCCCAATAAAATATTTGCAGCACGTCAGGCATACTCTCTGCGTCCCGGCGCAAAATTTGAACAGTCGGTAACTCTCGCCATTCAACGCTTATATATTGAGATGGCGCACCACTGTGCCAAAGGCTGGTCAATTGAAGATCAATGGAGTGAGCCAAACCCAGAACAGGAAGGCGATTATTTTTTGCATTACAGATTTGCCTGTGCAGGCTAAGGCTATTTGCCTTCCTTAGGTAAGCGGCAGATAAATTCTGCGCCATGGCCCAGCCTGCTATTGATCATTAGGCGACCACCATAGCGATTGATACTGTGCTTAACGATTGCCAGCCCAAGTCCGGTGCCACCAGTTGCTGAATTTCGACTGTTATCACCGCGGTAGAATCGCTCTGTCAGGCGCGGGATTTCCATCGGATCTATACCCACGCCATCGTCGCGAATTGAGACGTCGATAAAGTCTTGATACTGACTTACCAAGATCGTGATGCTGGCTCCATCGGGATTGTGGCGCACCGCATTGAAGATAATATTACTCAGTGCACTGCGAATATCACTGCCGTCCGCCTGCACAACAGTCTCCTCTTTACAGTCCAGAGTGATTATATGTTTACCGCCACTAAGTGCCTGTGCTTCAGAGACGATGCTGTGCAATAACCCGTTGATATCGACGGCTTTAAGAACAGGCTCTTGGCTATCGGCCTCTAGTCGTGAAATCATAATAAGATCATCGGCCAGGGCTTGCATCCTGGTTACCTGTTCGGACATCTGACCAAAAGCAGCCTCTTCAGAGGCTGTATTAGCGGGCATGTCCTGAAGCGTTTCTAGATAGCCACGCATAACCGTTAGCGGCGTGCGCAGCTCATGGGACACATTGCCCACAAATTCTTTGCGCAACTGCTCAAGGTTTTTGAGTCGCGTGATATCGGTAATCACTAGGGCAATTTCATTATCACCAAAACCTGAGGCCGAAAATTTTAGCAGCCGCTCGGACTGGATAATGGATGGTAACTCTATGGAGCCTATAAATTCGTCTCGCTGGATATACTCTACAAAGTCGGGATCGCGGATTAAATTCATTACCGCGCTGCCGCGATCGCTAGAGCGCAATCCCAGCAGATTAGTGGCTGAGCTATTCCACCAATCAATGGTCAAATCACTGCGCAAGACGAGAATGCCTTCATCTAAGGCTTCGGTTAAGCGCGATACTCGATTGATGGTTTTGCGCATCTTTTCTTGAGTACGACGGTGCCGTCGGCGCTGTCTGTTTAAGGTGTCACTAATTTCACCCCAGACGCCATCTGCCTCCGGTGGTATGCCACGCATACCTTTGTCGATCCAATTAAATAGTTGGGCAATAATACGGAAGGTCCAGAGGATATAGACGCCGACACCGGCGAGGACCACCTCAAGAGGGTAGCCGAGATTCCAGCCAAATAAGAACGCAAACAGCCCAACCCAAACTATACGCCATACCTCTGTATACATTCCCGGTCGCAACGACTGTGTTTCCTTTTCTAGGTATTTTGTAATTGGGTTGAGAAGCGGTAGCCCGCTCCCCGCACAGTCTGCACATAGTTTTCATGACCTGCAACCGAAATTGACTTGCGCAATCGGCGAATATGCACGTCAACAGTTCGCTCATCCAAGTACACATTACCACCCCAAACATAGTCGAGAATCTGGTCTCGAGAATAGACGCGCTCCTGGTGGGTAAGAAAGAACTGCAGCAAGCGATACTCTGTAGGACCTAGGTTAATCGATTGCCCAGAAATACTGACTCGGTGACCCTGGGGGTCAAACAGTAACTCGCCCACCGCGATAGGCTCTGCAAGTTCTTCGCGGCCGATACGCCGCAGTACCGCTTTGACTCTGGAAATAAGCTCACGAGGCGAGAACGGTTTGGGAATATAGTCGTCAGCACCTGAATCTAGGCCCGAAATTTTGCTGTCTTCCTCCGCTTTTGCGGTCAACATAATGATCGGCACTTTGGCCGTCAGCTCATCACGTTTTAAACGACGCAGTAACTCCAAACCTGAGGTGCCGGGCATCATCCAATCCAGCAGCACCAGATCGGGGCCTCGATCAATGATCATGGCATGAGCCTGCTGCGCATTTTCTGCCTGCAATACATTGTAGTCTGCTGCCTCTAAAGCAACAGACAGCATGGTGCGAATGGCCGCTTCGTCATCAACCACTAAAATTGTATGCTTGGGCATAATATTGAGCTCAGTATTCATCTCTTAGCAATCCATTTAAGTCGGTCAACATTACAGAAATATGACAGAACTATTGATGGCTTGCATCTTTTCTTTGGGCTTTTCACCTAGATTTAGTTTGGTCTTAGTAGCGCTTTAAAAATCTATCGCTGATCCATTCGATATTTAGCTTCCGTTATCGCATAATGCCGCTTTATCACCTACCGGAAAAATACAATGACTATCAAAGAAAACAGCGCAGTTAGCTTTCACTACACATTAACTGACGACGACGGCCAGACGCTGGATAGCTCTGCCGGTAAAGATCCATTGGCCTATTTGCATGGTGCGGGCAATATTATTCCAGGCCTCGAAAGCGCACTGGAAGGCAAAGCTGTTGGCGATGCTATGGTTGTCGCTGTTACCGCCGCCGAAGGCTACGGCGAAGTTCAGCAAGAGCTTATTCAAGAAGTACCTCGCGATGCATTTCAGGGCGTGGACAGCATCGAAGTTGGCATGCAGTTTGAGGCGCAAACGGGTCAGGGTGGCAGCGTTCCTGTCACTGTTACTGCCGTTACTGACGAGGTCGTCACTGTAGATGGCAATCACCCATTAGCGGGCAAAAACCTTAACTTTGATGTGTCTATTGAAGATATACGTGAAGCCACTGAAGAAGAACTTGAGCAGGGCCATATCAATGGCGCTGGCGGTTAATAGCACTAAATAGCCACCAAAAAAGGGGGCGAGTTTGTTGTCAGTCGAAAACAAGGAAGGTTTCGCTGACTGCAATATAGGATCCGATTCCACAACCTATGCCAATACTAATATCAGCGCCGTAGACAAATAATCCAACTGATGCGCCGAACACTATTCCTCTAGCGACGCTAACTAAACAAGTAAAACTAAATAAATTCATAACTCCTATCCTCAAAATTTTTTAGTCAAAATCCTGATCTGTTAATATTTCTATCACATCGTCGCTATAAAGTTCATTTGTAGGCTTTTAACTCAGCCTGCTCTTTCGAGGCAGTTGCAATGCTGATGTTGGCTAGTTCTCAAATAGCCTCTTGGCATACAATAACGGCACTAACTGCATGATTTTGGTCTGGTCAGAATATGACATCTATATGCAATACCGGCATGCAATAATTAGCATCCTTTTTTACTTGAGAATAGATTTGCACCATGACAATAAAAGTAGGTATTAACGGTTTTGGCCGTATTGGACGTTTGGCCCTTAGGGCAGCTTGGGATTCTTCGGCCTTTGAAATCACTCATATCAATGAGATCGCAGGCGATGCTAAATCTGCGGCTCATCTGTTGCGTTTCGATTCGGTGCACGGCACCTGGGATCGCGAGGTCACGGCTAATCAGGCCAATAATCAAATTATTATTGATGGCAAGGCCATTAATTATTCCTCGACCAGAGCTATTGAGGAGGGCCCCTGGGCCGCAGTAGACATTGTGGTTGAGTGCACTGGAACATTTAAATCCAAGCAGGTGCTAGCCCCTTACTTTGATCATGGCGTGGCTAAGGTCGTGGTGTCGGCACCGATTAAGGATGGCACGCTGAATATTGTGATGGGGGTTAATGACGACCAGTATAAGGCTCAGGATATAGTTACCGCCGCATCCTGCACCACTAATTGTCTGGCGCCGGTTATAGATGTGCTGCACAACAGCTTTGGGATTGAACATGGAGCTATAACAACGATTCATGATATTACTAATACGCAAAGTATTCTCGATGAATATCACAGCGATCTGCGCCGCGCCCGCGCCAGCAGTATGTCATTAATTCCTACCAGTACTGGATCGGCTACAGCCATTACCGAAATTTTTCCGCAGTTAAAAGGCCGCTTAAATGGTATCGCTGTGCGCGTACCCCTAGCCAATGCGTCGTTGACTGACTGTGTATTTGAGCTGCAACAGCAGGTAACTACCGAAGAGGTTAACGCCGCGCTAAAGACTGCAGCCGAGGGCCGCCTTAAAGGCATTTTGGGTTATGAAGAGCTGCCACTAGTGTCTATCGACTACACCAATGATAAGCGCTCTGGCATTGTCGATGGCCTTTCAACTATGGTGATTAATAATACTCAGGTAAAGGTACTGATCTGGTATGACAATGAAACCGGCTACGTCAATCGCATGATGGAGCTAGTCGCCAAAGTCGCGGCATCAGTCTAAGCACAACAATGATAGCTCCTGTTAAACAGTATATCTGTGTCACCCTGAGTTACTGGGCTTTTACATTAACTGACGGCGCACTGCGCATGCTGGTGTTGCTGTTCTTTCACGGCCTGGGCTACAGCCCAATAGAAATTGCCAGTCTGTTTTTACTCTATGAATTTTTCGGTATGGTCACCAACCTCTATGGTGGCTGGCTAGCCGCGCGCATAGGCCTAACTCGCACATTGCAAATTGGCTTAGCCGTGCAGATTCTCTCTCTGATAATGCTGCTTAAAGATGCTTCGGCATTGACTGTAGCCTATGTGACGTTGGCTCAGGCGCTGTCAGGTATCGCCAAAGACCTGAGTAAGATGAGCGCCAAAAGCAGTATCAAAGCACTGGTGCCAGATCAGGCACAAAGCCAACTATATCGCTGGATTGCCCTGCTCACCGGCTCCAAAAACGCGCTTAAAGGTCTTGGGTTTTTCCTCGGTGGCGCGCTGTTGGCATGGTTTGGCTTTCAAATCACCATTGTATTTTTGGTCGTCTTGCTGATTATGGTTTTGGCTACCGGCTTTTTCATCCTTGAGACCAACAGCGGCAAGGCCAGCTATAAGCCCAAGCTGCGGGACTCATTGATAAAGACTGATCGGATTAATCGGCTGTCAGCGGCAAGGATGTTTTTATTTTGTGCGCGGGATATTTGGTTTGTTGTCGCACTGCCAGTGTTTTTACAGAGCCAACTGGCGTGGAGCTATATAGAAGTGGGCTCGTTAATGGCTGCCTGGGTTATTGGCTATGGGGCCGTGCAAACTGTGGCGCCACGTATCACCAGTCTCAATGGTGCACTGGCCAATGGCATAGCATTATTTAAATGGGCAAGCCTGCTATTTATTGCGCCCTGCCTAATGGCTGCTGGCCTGTATGCTGGCCTCAATCCATCTGCTGTTGTGATTGTTGGGCTGGTATTTTTTGGACTGCTCTTTGCGGTTAATTCTAGCCTGCACTCTTATTTGATTGTCGCCTACGCAAAGCATGATTCAGTCTCTCTGGATGTCGGCTTTTACTATATGGCCAATGCCGGTGGTCGCCTGCTGGGGACAATATTATCTGGTTTGATATATCAGCAATATGGACTGACCTGTTGCCTACTGATGTCAGCGCTCATGATCGCCGCCAGCGGTCTTATCGCCAGACAATTACCTGTACCAGCTGACTGATCGCTTTTACTGCCTGCCCTTGTCTGCTAGGGTGTGAATCTTCTATCCACTACCGTTGAAATTAAATTATGAGTGATGAAAACAATACTGCGATGGACCCCAATGGTCTGTTTCGCGAAGAAAATTATACCGACCAAAAGATCGGTGCTATTCGTAAATTAACACCAGTAAAAGCTGATGGTTCGGATGACCCAGATCGTAAGATTAGCTTTTTTGGCTCAGCTCAGGTGATGACGCCTATGGGCGCTATTCCACTAAACTTTGAATTAGCCGGCAGCACTATTGGCGAAGCCGCGGAAGATTTTGCCGCTAAGGCGCAGGTGGCTGTGGAAGAGGCAGGAAAAGAAATTGAGAAGATGCGCCGTGAGCAGGCGTCGCAAATTGTAGTTCCCGGTCAGGGTGGCGGTAATATGGGCGGCGGTATGGGTGGAAGCGGCATAATAACATAGCACCTATCAATAGTAGGTACTTACTAACGCAATAGTAAATCGGCCTCAATAGGGCGGAATTGAATGGCGGCATCAATCAGTGATGTCGCCGTCAATCCCTCAACACCATAGACCAGCGTGTCTACTCCATAACCCTGGTTAACGCGCTTTAGCAATAAATCAAAATCGCCATCTCCGGAGAGCAATACGACCTGGTCTATTTTTTGTGCCGAGCTGGCGACCGTATCCATCACATCAATGGTCAGGCCAACATCCCAATCACCTTTAGCTGATCCATCGCTGCGCTGGATAAAGGGCTTTAACTTTATATCAAACCCTATGCCCCGCAGAATTTTCTGGAAGCCCTGCTGCTGAGCATTATTGCGCTCAATCGCATAGGCATTAGCAATAACAATATCCCCTTCCTGACTCAACTGGCGCCATAGCGCGCGATAATTAAAATGGCAGCCGTGGCATTCTTTGACTGTGTAATAAATGTTTTGCACATCGACAAATACCGCTATTTTTTTCATTGCGAATCACCACTGTAATTTAAGTCTGGGCCCAGATAAAAGCGACTGGCGGGATGCACTAGCTGAGAATAATTGCGCACGATTTGCTGACTCCAACAGCGTTGATTAAGCTGCATACAGACGGCCGAACCCTCAGCAGTAAGTCCAAGTTCACGACGCTGGGCCGGGCTTGGCAATATCGCCTCTAGTTGATGGTCTGCACTACTAACCGGCGATATCCAGTCTAGGTAAACGTCCGGCGTTATCTTGGTGTAATTTTGTTTTAGAAATGCAGGGACCAGATCGGGATTAACATACAGGGCCTGCCATTGAATGGGGGTCTGTTTATCCAGATGCACAATAATGGCTTGGTAGATCTCTGTAACGGTTGACCTGTGCATCAGCTCGGCTATTTTTGCGGGCGCCGAAATAGCCCCTAAAGATAAAATACGGCTGCTATAGCTGCCTGATTGTATTGCCTGATCAACAATATTAGGAATGTCCAAACTCGGCGTCTGCAGCTCAATCTCTGCCACAAAGGTACCCAGCCCAGGTGCCCGAGAAAGTATGCCTTGATCGGCTAATTCTTGCAGTGCGCGTCGCGCGGTCATTCGGCTCACGGAAAAGATCGAGCACAGCTCATTCTCTGAGGGTGTTCGCGTCCCTGAAGGCCAGGCTCCAGAGTCAATATGGTCGTTAATATACTGCTTGATAAGTGCAAACTGGGGTAGTTTAACGGCTTCCACAGGCATAGGATAAACCACTAATTATATGTATATACAATTTATACCTGTATATACATTAAAAATCAAAGATTATTTTTTTGTGTTAGATATAACGACAATTTTTTATAAACTAATTGTATATACATTTAGCCTAATTATTCACTAGTGCCAGTTTTTTAGCTCTTGGCAGCTTCTTGATAGCAGCTTCGCGCACACTGGCTGCACTGCGATTATCGGCTCGCTCGCTGTAGACCATCTCAATAGCGCTGCGACCGCGAAAATACTTAGCGCCAGCACTACCCGACTGATGTTCCTTCAGGCGTCGCTCAAGATCAGTAGTGATGCCTGTGTACAGTGACTGATCGCTGGCGCGCACCATATATACATACCACTGGCTCATGCCGTCTCCTGCGGCACAGCCACCAGCGCACCGTGACAAAACTGACACAGATACTTAGCGCGACGTTTTACTATTTTGCGATGACGCATAATAGTTAGCTGATGGGTTCTACAGCCGCAGCTGTAGGCAAAACGCTGATACTGGCGGGTGGGAATTCCGCTTAAGTCATAGTTACCTGTCGCCCTGGGCACAGCGCCAAGATCTCGCATAACTTTCTTCCACTCTGCGCCATGGGGCTTTACGCGCTTTAATCCATACAGGCTGTCGACAATATAATGTGCGACTTCATGGGTAACCGTATCGCCGATGCTATCTTGAAAGTATTTGGCAAATAACCAGGGATTAAAGCGAATACGGCGCACAGCACCTCGCACCTGATACATCCCTGCACAGCGGCCACTCAGATCAAAATCTACCGGCAGAGTTTTAAACTCTCGCCCGTAGATTGCCGAAGCCTGACCAATACAACGGTTGGTTGCTGCAATAACCTGCGCCTGCTGCTGTTCAGTGATGGGGTCGATTATGTCGTCGCTGCTCATTGGCTGATTATAAAGCCTGCGAAGGCTGGTACAATAACGGATTGACCGGAACCTCTGCTTTTATGAATGTAGATTTACACTGCCACACCAATGTCTCAGACGGTGCACTGACACCAATGGCTCTGATTGACCTCGCCATTGAGAGAGAAATCGATATGCTGTCGATTACCGACCATGACACATTGGCTGCCTATCAGGCGATCGAGGATACACCCGCTAACTTGCATATTATTCCGGGCATTGAGTTCTCTAGCCAATGGCGAAAGTCCGGCGTGCATATTGTCGGCCTTAATCTGGATATTGCCAGCGATGCTATTTTACAGGGCGTGGCACAGCAGTCTAAAGCACGCAGTGACCGGGGCGAAAAAATTGCCGAGAAATTACAGCGCCTGGGTTTCGACAACTGCCTTGAGGGCGCTAAAAGTTACACTGCGGGCGGTGAGGTTGGCCGGCCGCACTTTGCTCAGCACTTGGTAGCCATTGGCGCCGTAACCAATATAGCCCAGGCATTTAAAAAGTATCTGGGGGCTGGCAAGGCCGGAGATATCAAGGAGCAGTGGGCTGATATACCTACAGTGGTTGGCTGGATTAAAGAGGCCGGCGGGGTCGCCGTGTTGGCTCATCCTCTGAAGTATAAGATAACCAGAACCAAGCTGGTTGCACTGCTAGAAGACTTTACCGAGGCCGGCGGCGAAGGGATGGAAGTTATCTCCGGCCTGCAGGTTCCATCGGTGACCAAGGATCTGGCTACTCTATGTAATAAAAGCGGTCTGCTGGCATCCTGTGGTTCTGACTTTCACTCTTCGGGTCAGCCATGGGCTGCACTGGGCAAGGTGGCTCAACTACCTGATAGCTGCAAGCCGGTATGGCAGCGCTGGCGCTAACACTCTGCAATTAACAATATAGGCACGGTCAATTCCACAGCACTGTAATCCTGTGTATACTTGCGCGCCTCAGTCGGTCTAGCAGGCTGTTAACAATGACTTATGGTGGTATTTAAGTGGATCTTTTTATCTTTGCCAGCGAGCAGTGGATTCTGATAAGTGTCTTTTTGATGCTTCTTTACGTATTTGCATTTACTGAACGCACTAAGGGTGGCAAGCCCATTGGTTCAACCGAAGTAGTGTCGCTAATGAATTCCGATCAGGCTGTTCTGGTTGATGTTCGACCCTCGGCTGAGTTTCAAAGTGGGCATATTCACGGCGCGACAAATATTCCGCACACAAAATTGACCAGTCGCATAAGCGAACTGGAAAAGTGCCGTAGCAAAATCATCGTGGTGGCCGACCATATGGGTCAGCACGCTGGTGGTGCAGGAAGAGCACTGAGTAAAGAGGGGTACAACGTCCGCCGCCTAAGCGGTGGGATGGCTGAATGGCAAGGACAAAAGATGCCAATGGTTCAGGGACTAAAAGAATAGGCTTAACGCCTGTGATCTCGTCCCCTACAAAAGGAAATACCATGTCTGAAGTTGTACTATACGGAACGCGGTTCTGCCCGTTTTGCACGGCTGCACGGCGCCTGTTGAGCGCTAAAGGAATTAACTACCAAGATATTGCTCTGGATAGTAATCCAGATTTAAGGGCCAAGGTGATGGCTAAAAGTTCGCGCAACACTGTCCCTCAAATATGGATAGGCGAAGTACATGTTGGTGGCTACACCGACCTGCGCCAACTTGAGCTGGAAGGTGAACTAGAATCTCTAGCCAATAGTAGGGTTGAATTACCTTAATCAACCACCATATAGGAATTTAGCGGCTCCCATAAAAATTATATTAGAAGGCTTTTATCATGACTGAAGAAACAACGACTGCACCTGAAGCAGCGGCGGACGCACCCGTTGAACCAAAATTTGCTGTGCAGCGCATCTACCTAAAGGATCTTTCCTTTGAAACGCCTCAGGGCGCTGCAGCTTTTCAAAAGCAGTGGCAACCCAAGGTCAACCAAGACCTTAATACCAAGTCGACCAAGATTGAAGACGGTGTCTTTGAAGTGGCGCTGCGTATCACAATTACGGTGTCCGACGGCGAAGAGACTATTTACTTGATTGAAGCTGAACAGGCTGGCCTGTTTACTATCTCAGGTTTCCCTGATCAGCAGCTGACCCAGGTTATCAACACTACCTGCCCAGCTATGCTATTCCCCTATGCGCGTGAAGCAATCGACAACACTCTGACTAAGGGCTCGTTCCCACCGCTGATGATTCCACCGATTAACTTTGATGCACTGTTTGCTTCTGCTGTGCAGCAAGCTCAGGCTAAAGCCACAGAATCTGAGGCCGGCGCTGAAGCAGGGCAAGACACAACGCACTAAGCATGATTCAATGTTTAAACGAAAAACCCCGCCTTTTCAGCGGGGTTTTTTATGGCTTGGAGACTGGAGCTATCGCTACTCTGACGCCTGAGCTTCCATATCATATTCCTGCAACTTTCTAGTCAGCGTATTACGACCCCAGCCCAGAAGCTGCGCTGCATCCTTTTTACGTCCCCCAGTGTGTGCCATGGCAGTTTCGATCATAGCACGCTCGAACTCTGGCACCGCCTGAGCAAGAATATCGCGGCGACCAATTTTTAACTCGCGCTCGCTCCAGCGTCGCAGCATCTGCTGCCAGTCCCCTTGGACCCGTACTTCTTTGTCGTCATCTTCAGCCTGCAATTCAGGTGGCAAGTCCGACAGCAGTACCTCTCTGCCTGCGGCCATCACGGTCAACCAACGGCAGATATTTTCTAGCTGGCGAACATTGCCCGGCCAGGATAAATTAAAGAAGAAATCTTCGGCTTCCTGAGACAGGGTCTTAGGTTCCATTTCTAACTCTTTGGCGGCGCGATGAAAGAAATGCTCCATTAACTGTGGAATATCTTCGCGCCGATCTGCCAATTTGGGCAGGTGCACACGAATAACATTGAGGCGATGAAATAGATCTTCGCGAAAACGATTTTCGGCCACCAAGCTTTCTAAGTTCTGGTGGGTTGCGGCAATAATGCGCACATCTACTTTTACAGCAGTATGGCCACCAACACGGTAGAACTCACCATCGGCCAGTACACGCAGCAGTCTAGTCTGAGCCTCTGGTGGCATATCACCGATTTCATCTAGAAAAAGTGTCCCTCCATTAGACTGTTCAAATCGCCCTTCACGGCGTTGAGCTGCTCCTGTGAACGCCCCTTTCTCATGACCAAATAATTCTGACTCGATTAAGTCATTGGGAATCGCGGCCATATTAAGCGCAATAAACTTATTGTTACGTCGCGGGCTATGCTTGTGCAGCGCCTGGGCAACCAGCTCCTTACCTGTACCTGACTCACCATTAATAAGCACGGTGATATTGGAATTGGACAGTCGGCCAATGGCCCTAAAGACCTCCTGCATGGCTGGCGCTTCACCAATAATTTCCTGAACCGCCTGCGGGCGTTCAATGGGCGCAGCTGCAGATCGCTGCTCTTTAGCAAATGAAATGGCGCGCCGAGAGACATCGACCAGCTCCTCAAGATCAAAGGGCTTGGGCAGATACTCAAATGCGCCGCCCTGATAAGCGGCAACTGCGCTGTCGAGATCTGAGTGGGCCGTCGTAATAATCATGGGAATATGCGGCCAGTTATCATGAATCTCAGCCAATAACTCGAGTCCGTCTATGCCCGGCATACGGATATCAGAAATAATGATTTCTGGCTGCGCAGCACGCAGAGCCTTGAGCAAGTCATCGCCAGTTTCAAAACTGCGCACGGCAATGCCATCGCGGGTAATGGCTTTTTCCATTACCCAGCGCAATGACCTATCGTCTTCTGCTATCCAAATTTCAGAGGTAATTTCCATGCTAAACCTTTATCGGTAAATAGAGTGAGAAACTGGTGTTTCCAGGTTCAGAATCACATTCAATAATGCCTTGATGACCGTTAATGGCAGTCTGAGCAATGGTTAAGCCAAGCCCTGAGCCCTCGCTGCGGCCACTAATCATCGGGAAAAATATACGTTCTTTAATGTCTTCAGAAACACCGGGACCGTTATCAATAATCTCTAAGCGACAGACCACTTTGTGGTGCACTCCGGCAATGGTAAAACTGCGCTTAATACGCGATTTTATGGTTATCACTGGATTTGCTTGGTCTGAGTCGAGCAGTGCCTGCATCGCGTTGCGAACTACATTTAGCACCGCCTGAATTAACTGTTCACGGTCACCTTCAATCTCAGGAATGCTGGGGTCATAGTCGCGCACAAAACGCAGCTTGCCCTGCACTTCCGCCTCAATAAGTGCGTTCACATGTTCGGTGACTTCATGAATATTGATCGGCTGCAGGTGCGGCAGTTGATTGGGGCCCAGCAGGCGATCGACGAGATTGCGCAGGCGGTCTGTCTCGGTGGTAATAATCTGGCACAGCTCCTGGGTTTCACCACCCATACCAATCTCGGCAATTTCTTGCCCCAACAGCTGCGCTGCACCACGAATACCACCGAGAGGATTCTTAATCTCATGGGCCAGGCCACGAATAAGGCTCTTTGAGGTGTGATGAACAGACAGTAGCGCCTCTTCGCGATTGATTTTTAAAAACCGATCAATCGGCTGCATTTCCATCAGCAGCATACGGCTGGTATTAGTATCAACTGGCGTAATGGTGTAATCGACCTGAGATGACTCGGAGGTGGGCAGGCGTAAATACTCGTGTCGACGAATATGCGGATGACCTGTTTCCAAAGCATCGCGCAATGTCTGCAAGGATAAATCATTATCTGAGAATAGGCCGCTGGCAATAGTGCCACGTAATTTCAGACTACTGGTCTGTAAAAGCGCCTCCGCAGCAGGGTTTAGATAGTCGATCGAAAGATCCGCATCCAGTAATAAAACGGCGGTATTAAGATTATCGAGCAACATTCTGTGCAACTGATTCGTAGTCATAAACGCTTATGTCGAATAATTATCTATTGTGATTATTTCTCTTAATCTGTGCTTGCAATAAATAGGCCAAGAACATGGAGGCAAAAAGCCTAACAGGGCAGCTGTATCCCAGTAAAATGGGCTATAACTAGCTATCTTTGGCTACAAGTAGTATTGCCCGATCTAAGTATGCACCATTATGGTGCGTATGTATCTATTCGAGCACTGCAGAAATGCAGTAGGAACCTAAAAGAATGAATTACTTGCGCGCAAAATGACGCTTTACATGGACCTCAACTGAGGCTGTAGAAATGAGTAACTGGCCCTGAGCGTTTAAAACTCTGGCCGATAAACTGTGACTTCCGCGCTCAATATTATCAATTTGATAACCGGTCGCCGCTACGGGTTGATCCTGAGGCGCCCCATCAAACCAAAACTGCACGCGATGCCCAGCCTGTAAATGCGGGCTCAATGATAGCTGAATAACAATGCTGATCTGACTGTGCGGAATAATTGAGTCATTTTCTGGAGAGACGATAAGCGCGCTGTTATAGCCAGCAAAGAGCTCTGTTTCGCCGTCGGCAGTCTCTGCCAACAGAGTAGGTATCTGATTAAGTGGGGATAATTTTGCTAGGGTGGCGGTATCTGCGGCACTGTCAGGTTGATCGGTATAAGTAATATTACCGTCTTCGTCGACCTGCTTGTAGACCTGAGCAAGCGACTCTAGGCTAACCAAACTGAGCATAATCGCGAACCACTTGGCGCTGAATATTTGACAACCTAGCCTCATGCTTAAAGACTAGACGTATTTCAGGCAAAGAAAAAGCCCGCCATTCTATGAATGACGGGCCTGTTCGATTTTGCTCTATCCGCTAACTTAGCAGCTGTAGTACATATCAAACTCAACCGGGTGAGTGGTGTGCTCAACGCGGTAGACTTCTTCCATCTTCAGCTCAATGTACGCATCGATCATATCGTCGGTAAATACGCCACCAGCAGTCAGGAATTCACGGTCTGCATCCAGCTCATCCAGTGCTTCACGCAGGCTGCCAGCAACCTGAGGGATAGCAGCAGCTTCTTCAGCAGGTAGATCATAAAGATCTTTGTCTGCAGCATCGCCTGGGTGCATCTTGTGCTTAATTCCGTCCAGACCCGCCATCAGCATAGAGGCAAACATCAGGTATGGGTTGGCCGTTGGATCACCGAAACGTACTTCTACTCGCTTACCACGTGGGCTAGAAACGTATGGAATACGGATCGCAGCAGAGCGGTTACGCGCTGAGTAAGCCAGCATTACCGGTGCTTCAAAACCAGGAATCAGACGCTTGTATGAGTTAGTAGAGGCGTTGGCAAAGGCGTTAAGTGCCTTGGCATGCTTAATGATACCGCCGATGTAGTACAGAGCAGTTTCGCTCAGACCCGCATAGGCATCGCCAGCAAACTGGTTGTCGCCATCTTTAGAGAAAGACATGTGACAGTGCATACCAGAACCATTATCGCCAACAATTGGCTTAGGCATAAAGGTCGCGGTCTTGCCATAGGCATGAGCAACGTTGTGCACGCAGTACTTAAGAATCTGAACCTGGTCAGCTTTGGCTACCAAGGTATCAAAACGAACACCGATCTCACACTGGCCCGCAGTACCTACTTCGTGGTGATGAACTTCGATATCGAGGCCCATCTGCTCCATGGCACCACACATAGCAGCGCGCAAATCGTGCAGACTATCGACTGGTGGCACTGGGAAGTAGCCGCCTTTAACACCAGGACGGTGACCCATGTTGCCATCAGGCATTTCTGCAGAAGAAGACCAAGCTGCTTCGTCAGAGTTAATCTTATAGAAGTTACCGCTCATGTCGGCACCCCATTTGATATCGTCAAATACAAAGAACTCAGGCTCTGGACCAAAGTAAGCAGTATCGCCCAGGCCAGTTGAATTCAGGTACTGCTCGGCACGCAGAGCGATGGAGCGTGGATCACGCTCATAACCTTGCATGGTGGAGGGCTCAACAACGCCACAACGAATAATAACAGTTGGCTCATCGGTAAAGGGGTCCAGTACCGCGGTGCTGTCGTCAGGCATAAGAATCATGTCTGATTCGTTAATGCCCTTCCAACCGGCAATAGACGAGCCATCAAACATTTTGCCTTCAGTGAAAAAGTCATCACCAACTTCACTGATAGGAATAGAAACGTGCTGTTCCTTACCTTTGGTGTCAGTAAACCGAAGGTCAACCCATCGGGCTTCGCTATCTTTGATCAGATTAAGAGTCTTCTCAGACATTGTATCCTCCACTGTGGAATCATTTAATGCTTTATTGAACAGCCAGTCGGCGCATTGAAACCGGTCTGGCCTAACTAAAATTTATCTATTTCTCCCGTTGAGAATAGCAATTGTCATGCCAATGACTTAAGGCTGGGTCGCCGGCATCAAAAGCGCCGGCATCCCCGTACTTTAGGGGCTAGCCACAAATCGCTGAATTTAACAGTGCGCTCTACACGCTATAATCGCACCATAACGGTGCTTATTAGGTTAAATCGCACCAACATTGTGCAATTGTGGAGTGAAATAGTATTATTCTCGTTCGGGTGAGTATAATGCCCACCTAACTCGGCACTGTCACCTTTTTGCACCATTTTGTACTCGAGGAAGTCATTATCGGCATCTCAATATCAAACAGTTCAAGCTCAGAGGTTGAGACCATTTATGAGCCCTGCGCCGGCGATATTATTATTGATATCCGCCATCCAGCAGATGTTGATGCGAGGCCTTTAAGATCAGGCAAAAACAAACTCTTAGTAATACCTTTTTTTAAGCTTGAGCAGCAACTCGATCAGCTGAATAAAAACCTCTGTTATTTACTATACTGTGAGAAAGGCATTATGAGCCGACTTCAGGCCATTCTGATGTGTGAGAAGGGTTTCAACCAAGTTAAAATTTTCAGCGCCAAAACCTAACTAGCCCATGAAATGGGCCGGAAGATGAGCGGTTTATATTATCTTGAACCATGCCCATTTTTAGACTTTAGCGACGATATTTAGGTATCGAGAATTAAGTTAAAAATCAGCCGCAGGATGCGGCCGATGACCAGAGCAAATGCGGATACTGTTTAGAGCATGGACGCTATCGCTGCCAATGTTGCCTCTCCGGATCCGTCGCTGGCCATTTCTGTGACTCGCGGAATTATGCTGCTCCTAATCACATCGCCTCAATGCAATTGGTTGCAGTCTAATAATCTATAATGTCGGCTAACAAAGTCTGCCCCTACAAAACCTATGCTAGCTGCAGATAGAAACGAACCGTATTTCTCACCAATTAATGACCGAGACCGATGAAATTAAAAGTTCATGGGATCTGGTCAAAGGACTCATAGAACTCACTAAATCATTTGGCTTAGACTGCTTTGCACCCTATTTTGAGGACCCCCGTACTCACCATTTACTGGCGGATATGCCCGCCAATTACTGCAGGGTAATCTGATCGCACCCCCCTCTACACTGACATCAATCACGCGAGTGTTGATTGAGCGCAATTCCACACCCAAACAATGAAGTGTCGTCTTCGTAAAAAGAACGGTAGTAGTTTCCCTAGATTCTCGTATAATCGCCGCTTTTTGCGCCTACTGGTATCTTTAATGTCCATTGAAAACTTACGAAACATTGCGATCATCGCCCACGTTGACCACGGTAAGACTACATTGGTCGATAAACTTCTGAGTCAATCAGGCACTCTCGATCGTAAAGATGTGGGTTCCGAACGCCTCATGGACTCCAACGATCAGGAAAAAGAGCGCGGTATTACCATTTTGGCAAAGAACACCGCCATCAAATGGAATGACTACCGTATCAATATCGTAGACACCCCAGGTCACGCCGACTTCGGTGGTGAGGTTGAGCGCGTTCTGTCGATGGTTGACTCTGTATTGCTACTGGTCGACGCTGTTGATGGCCCCATGCCACAAACACGTTTTGTGACTTCAAAAGCATTCGAACAGGGTTTGCGCCCAATTGTTGTAATCAATAAAGTTGACCGTCCAGGCGCTCGTCCAGACTGGGTAATGGATCAAGTCTTTGATCTCTTTGATAGCCTGGGAGCCACTGATGAACAGCTGGATTTTCCGGTTATCTATGCCTCAGCGCTCAACGGCATCGCTGGTACCGAGCTTGACGATATGGCGGAAGATATGACCCCGCTATATGAAATGATTGTCGCTGATGTGCCAAGTCCCAAGGTCGACAGTGATGGTCCGTTCCAAATGCAGATTTCAGCACTGGCCTATGACCCCTACGTGGGCGTTATTGGCGTTGGTCGCATTACGCGCGGTACGCTTAAACCAGGACAGCAAGTCGTTGTTAAGTCCTCTGACGATAAGGAGCGCAAAGGTAAGGTTCTCAATGTTAAGGGCTACCTAGGCCTCGAACAGGTAGAGACAGACTTGGCCGAAGCGGGCGATATCGTTTGTATTAATGGCATCGATGGCCTAGGTATCTCGGATACTCTCTGCGATCCAGAAAATATTGAAGCACTGCCTGCTCTGAGTGTTGATGAGCCAACGGTAAGCATGACTTTTATCGTTAATAACTCTCCTTTCGCAGGCTTGGAAGGCAAGTACGTTACCACTCGAAATATTAAAGACCGCCTTGACCAAGAGCTTATTCACAACGTGGCTCTACGAGTTAAGCAGGGAGATTCACCGGATAAATTTATTGTTTCTGGTCGCGGTGAACTGCATCTATCGGTACTGATTGAAACCATGCGTCGCGAAGGCTTTGAAATGGGTGTTTCGCGCCCTGAAGTTGTAACTAAAGTTATAGACGGCAAGGTACAGGAACCCTACGAACAGGTGGTAATTGATGTTGAAGACCAGCATCAGGGTTCAGTGATGGAAGAGCTTGGCCAGCGCAAGGCTGAGCTGACCAATATGGAGCCCGATGGTAAAGGTCGTGTACGTTTAGAGTTCTCTATGCCATCACGAGGCCTGATTGGCTTCCGTGGCACCTTCCTGACGCTGACCTCTGGCTCCGGCATTATGACCAGCATCTTTGATAAATATGGTCCGCTTAAAGAAGGCGAAGCCCACAGCCGCCAGAATGGCGCCCTGATCAGTATGGTTAAAGGTAAAACCGCGGCTTTCGCACTGTTTAATATCCAGGCGCGCGGACGTTTATTCTTGGGCCATGCTGTCGATGTCTATGAAGGTCAGATTGTTGGCATTCACTCGCGCAACAATGATTTAGTCGTCAATCCTATTAAAGGAAAGCAGCTAACTAACGTTCGCGCCTCTGGTACAGATGAAGCGCTGACGCTAGTACCGCCAATCAAGCACACGCTGGAACAGGCTCTAGAGTTTATTGAAGATGATGAGTTAGTAGAAGTAACTCCTGACAGTATTCGCCTGCGCAAGAAGCTGTTGACTGAAACCCTGCGCAAGAGAGCACCTAAGTAAGATTCTATGCAGTAATCGCCAGATAAGGAATATCTGGCGAAATTTCGATTTAGCGTGACATTTGAACTAATATCAAAGTGGATAATGTCTCCAAGGCGCAGCATGGCGAAAGTGGATAACAAGGATTTAGTTACCGGCGGATTTCTGTCCTTCTCATTGATGGCACAAGAAATTATAGCCATCATGTTCGCCTTTTATTCCTATCGTCAAGGTGAGATGGCACTGGCCACATTTTATCTTGCGATTGCCGGTGTACTTCTCGTTGCTCTCGGCATCTTCTATATTTTCGACCGTCATAACCTTGCCCGCTTGCTGTTGGCAGGCACATTACTTATTGGCTTTTTCTTTCTATTACTAGGCGCATCAGATGCCTCATCATTGATGTGGTGCCTAACCATAGTGCCAGTGATAGTAGGGTCCTTCGGTTATCGCCAAAGTCTGTTTATGTTGATTGGCGCCTTCGTCGCAGCCACGTGGATAATGATGGATGAATCCATGCCATTTGCCGCACCCAACTACAGCGATGTCGTGGTGGCGCGCTTTCTCTCAGCCTATGCCATTTTGGCCGCCTTTGCAGTAGCCATGGACAACTCTCGCTTTCACAGCCTCAGCAAGTTCCACGATCTTTCTTCACGGGTGGATCAAATTGCCCATCAGGATCAACTGACCCAACTGCCCAATCGCAATAATATGGAGGGGCATCTAGAGAAAAAGTATCAGCAATATCGACTTATCAATCAGCCATTCTCCATCTTATTGACAGATCTGGATAATTTTAAATTTATTAACGATCGCTACGGCCATGATGTGGGTGACGACATTCTCTGCGCCATAGGTCAGGTTCTCAGCGAGCCACTGCGCGGCGAAGATATTGTCGCGCGCTGGGACGGCAATGAATTTATGGTTTTACTGTCTACTGCTAATTGCGAGGCTGCGGTCAATATCGCCGAGCGGCTACGTGCGGCAGCAGGCGAACTGAATATGGGCGCTCAGGGGGACAAGCTCAGGATCTCGTTAAGTATCGGTGTTGCCTCAATTGATAAATGCACCGGCATCGATGATCTGCTATCGACGGCCGGAAATGGTCTCTATCAGGCCAAGCATATGGGCCGCGACATGGTAGTGGTAGGTTAGCACTCTCGATGCCGATAGCAGTCAATGGTGTGATCGTTGACCAGGCCCATGGCCTGCATATAGGCATAACAGATGGTAGACCCAAAAAACTTAAAACCGCGTTTTTTCAATTCTTTGGCAATTAAGTCAGATAGCGGTGTTGTCGCAGGAATTTCGCTGTGACTGGCCCAGTGATTGACTATGGGTTGGTTATCCACATAGCCCCATAAATAAGTGCTAAAGCTGCCAAACTCTTTTTGAATCTCGATAAATAACTTGGCATTTAAAACCGCGCTCTTAATCTTTAAGCGATTGCGCACAATGCCGGCATCCTGCATACAGCGCTCGATATCATGCTCGGCAAAAGCCGCAACTCGGTCGACATCAAAGTCAGCAAAGGCCTGGCGATAGGCTTCACGCTTGCGCAATATAGTAATCCACGACAGTCCAGCCTGCGCGCCTTCCAACAGCAAGAACTCAAATAACTTTTTATCATCACGGCAGGGCACGCCCCATTCATTGTCATGATACTGTTGGTACAGTGGATCTTCTCCGCACCAAATGCAGCGAGTCTGTTCACTCATTATTTATTCCTTGGTCCGATAATAGGCTTTATTTAAAGTAGTGGAGCTGAGTAATTTTGTCTATATTGACCTAATCAAAAAACCATCAGGGATGGGCTCCAATGAGAAAAGCGTTTCCGGCAATTCGCCCTTACAGCACTCAGAGTATTGCTGTGACTGAACCTCACCAACTCTATATCGAAGAATCTGGTAATCCCGAGGGCATTCCAGTTTTATTTGTTCATGGTGGCCCCGGTGGCGGCACGCGACAGACCGATCGCTGTTTTTTTGATCCGGATAAATACCGAATCATTCTGTTCGATCAGCGCGGCTCGGGACAGTCCAAACCACATGCCAGCCTGGAGGATAACAACACCGCTGCACTGGTCGCAGATATTGAAGTTATTCGCAAAACACTGGGTATTGAACGCTGGGTAATTTTTGGTGGCTCCTGGGGTTCGACCCTTGGTCTGATCTATGCTCAAACTTATCCGGGACTGGTACTGGGCCTTATTCTGCGTGGTATTTTTCTGTGCCGCGATGAAGATATTCAATGGTTTTATCAGCATGGGGCCAGCCAGGTTTTCCCCGACTACTGGCAGCAGTATAAGCACATTATCCCTGAAGCAGAGCGCGGTGATATGCTCCAAGCCTACTATACTCGGCTGACCGGCGACAATGAAATTGAGCGCATGGCCGCCGCCAAAGCTTGGTCTGTGTGGGAAGGTCGCTGTGCCACATTGCATGCTAATGATGCGCTGGTAGATCATTTTGCCAACCCGCATATGGCCATGGCGATGGCGCGTATCGAAGCGCATTTCTTTATAAACAAAGCCTTTTTAGAACCCAACCAAATCATTAATAATGCGTACAGACTGAAGGATATTCCGGGCACTATTGTGCATGGTCGCTACGACATGGTGTGCCCCGTCAATCAGGCCTTTGATCTCAGTCATGCCTGGCCAGAAGCAAAACTAAAAATCATTGCTGATGCTGGCCACTCCTCCAGTGAACCCGGCACCACCGATGCCCTGCTCTGTGCCACTGAGCAACTTGCGCACCAGATAAAGAGCGAGAGCCACTGATATGTTGGGATTAATTCAGCGCGTTTCCTCAGCCTCCGTGTCTATCGACAGTCGGGTTAATGGCAAGATAGATCATGGCATATTGCTATTTCTGGGCATACAAAAAGGCGATGACCAGAGCAAAGCAGATCAATTATTAAAAAAGGTACTCAGTTACAGAATATTTTCCGATGCCGATGGCAAGATGAATCTCTCACTGACAGATGTCGGCGCTGGCCTATTGGTTATTTCGCAGTTCACGTTAGCGGCAGATACCAGTAGAGGGTTGCGACCCAGCTTCTCAACTGCGGCACCGCCTGAGGAGGCTAAAGCGCTGTATGATTATTTTTTAGTCAAGGCCAAAACAACCCACTGTGCACAAGTAGAGAACGGAATCTTTGGTGCTGATATGCAGGTCAGTCTATGTAACAATGGCCCTGTCACGTTTATGCTATCGTCCTAGACGCTCTGTCAGCAGACCATGAAAGCCTTCAAAGCCGCCATTGCTCATAATCACAATATGGGTGTCTGAGGTCGCCATCTGAGCCACCAGTTCGAGTAGCTGTTTAATATCTGCGGTCGCTGCTGCCGGTACCGAACAGGAGCTGGCTACGGCATTAATATCCCAATCAATCGCCGGGTTTTGATACCAGTAAACCTGGTCTGCAAGGCTTACCGATGCGCTGAGACTGTCTTTATGAATGCCCAGCTTCATGGTCGCTGAACGTGGCTCAATCACCGCAACAATTTTGTCCTGCCCAACCTTCGCGCGCAGACCTTCAATAGTCGTTTTAATCGCGGTCGGGTGATGGGCAAAGTCATCATAGACAGTGATTCCATGATCCTGATAAATCACTTCCATGCGGCGTTTAACACCGACAAAATCGCTGAGTCCATTGCAACATTGCTCGAGACTGACACCTACCTGATGGGCGGCAATAACCGCCGACAACCCATTTAGAACATTGTGCAGGCCGGTCTGCTGCCAATTTACTTTGGCAGTCTGATCGCCATACATCACCTCGAAGCTAGACCCATCTTCAGCGATGAGTCGGTACTGCCAATCCGATGACTCAGAGCCAAATGCTTGCTGTTGGCTCCAACAACCCTGCTCAATAACTGCGGCTATATTGGCATCTGCTGCAGGATAAATAATGGTGCCGGTACTGGGCACAGTACGCACCACATGATGGAACTGCTTTTGAATCGCCGCCAAGTTTTCAAAAATATCGGCGTGATCGAATTCCAAGTTATTAATAATTAATGTATTGCTAAAATAATGCACAAACTTAGAGCGCTTATCAAAAAAGGCACTGTCATATTCATCCGCTTCCACCACAAAGTAATCGCTGTCGCTCAGCCTTGCAGAGACACCAAAGTCTTGCGGCACACCGCCAATCAAAAAACCCGGATTGAACCCTGCCGCGTCGAGAATTTTGGCCAGCATACTGCTCGTCGAGGTTTTACCATGGGTGCCAGAAACCGCCAGCACATGTTTATTGCGCAGCAGGTTTTCACCCAGCCACTGTGGACCAGAAATATAAGCGAGCTGCTGGTCAAGCATATATTCAACACAGGGATTGCCCCGCGACAGGGCATTGCCAACCACAATTAAATCTGGCGCTGGCTGCAGTTGCCGTGGATCAAAGCCTTCGATAAGCGTAATCCCAGCCTGCTCAAGCTGCGTGCTCATCGGAGGATAAACATTGGCATCACAGCCAGATACTGTATGGCCTGCAGACTTGGCCAGCTGCGCAAGACTGCCCATAAATGTGCCACAGATACCGAGAATATGAATATGCATGGGTTTCCTTGTTACTTCGAGCGACTAATAGCCGCCTGTTTACGAGAGAATATCACCAATATAGACTAGAGATAACAGGTAAAATGAATAACAACGAGGTTAGGCATATCATGGATATCCCGATTTTAAGTCGTTGCAACATTAAAGCCGTTACAATAATACTGTCCACAGTTTTTGCTCTCTCTGCCTGCGGTGGTGGCGGTGGCAGCAGCCCATCAGCCAACACACCCACAGTCGCACCCCCCTCACCACCTGCACCCACTGTTGTTGAACCCGGGCCACCCTATGCTAACTTCGCGGCTCAGGATCAGGACCCAGATGATTTCGCCAGTCTCGTCGCCAGCGCTGAAACGGAAGAATATGCGGGCATGGGCGGACTGGCATTAATTAATGCCTCCAGCGCCTACGCCAGAGGCGCAACCGGGGATGGCGTCAGCGTTGGTGTCATCGATTCAGGGGTCTACGAGGAGCACTACGAATTTGCCACTGACTCGGGGGATAAAATTAGCTTTGTTGGATCAGATTACTCTGACAGTACCCCGCGCTCTGATAGCGCTATTAACCATGGCACCCAGGTTGCCGGTGTTATCGCCGCCACTAAAAATGGTGATCTGGGTAATAGCTTTAAGATGCATGGCGTGGCCTATGATGCGGATATCCTTGCCTACGAAATCCCACTGGGATCTAGTGATGGCCCCTACCAACCGCTAGATGAAGACAGCGTCGGTTTTAATGACGACAATTACTTTGCCAGCCGCTTCACTTCTATGGCCAACCAAGTCGATATTGTTAATATGAGCTTTGGCTTTTCTGGCGTCGTGACCTCTTACTCAGCCCCATCAATCGAAAATTCTTTTAGTCTTATGCTCGACGCGCTGCGCCAACAAGACAAGTCCAGCGGCGATCGCACTATTTTTGTTATCTCAGCCGGTAATGCCTGGGGCGAGGACGATGAATTTGGTGTTGAAGTAGATGCTACCAGCCCCGAACTGTTACCCGGACTACCCTATTTATTTCCCGAGCTGCAAGATCATATGCTGGCCGTGACGGCAGTGGACAGTTCAGGTGAAATTTCTTCTTACTCCAATCACTGTGGTGTAGCAGCAGCTTTTTGTCTGGCCGCACCGGGCGGCGGCGATGCCAATAATAATGGGACCATTGATAGCAATGAAGTGATCCGGTCTGCAATCACACCCCCGGAAGATGCAGTGGCGGGACGGGGCTCTTATGGTCCGGCCATAGGTACGTCTTTCGCAGCTCCCCTTGTCAGCGGCTCATTGGCTCTGCTCAAGCAGCTGTTTCCCACAGTGGGCAATCATGAATTGGCCAATCGTCTATTAGTCTCCGCCAATAAAGAGGATGTCTACGCCGACAGCAGTATCTATGGTCAGGGCCTATTAGATTTAGATGCCGCTACCCGCCCCGTTGGCGGGCTAAATGTCGCCACCGGCGCGAGTCTCGACCGCGGCATGCAGAGTGCAGCCCAGGGCAACTTCACTGGTGGAGCGTTGGGGGCTAGCCTGTCCGCTACATTGAGCGGCAATCAAGTCGCACTATTTGATGACCTAGGCTTTCCATTTTATCAATCCGCCAGCGCCTTGGTTAACACCACAGCCACGCCTGATATGGCGAGCGGCCCGGCTCTGCGCCACGGTAGCCAGCAATCAATTAATGGCACCAAATTTTCTTTTGGCAGTGCACCTGACCCCTGGCAACAGGACGCCCGTTTTAATGGCAACCCCAACAACCGGGTTCAAGCCGACTATGTTGCCCTGCAATTTCAAAATTCGCAGGGCATTGAACGCTTTGCCGGTATAAACGCCAATGCGGGCTGGTTCTTTGGTGTCTATGCCAATTCAATGGTGAGTCCTTCATCGACGGATGATGACAGTAGCTTTGCCGCTCCCTGGCTGCGTTTTGCACGTCAGGGGTGGAGTAGTGGTGGCGCCATTCCATTGCAGGGTAGCAGGGGGAAGTTGCGTATAGGCCTGTTTAATGGCTCTGGTAGCTGGAATAAATATCAACCAGTGAGTGAACATCAGGGCAGTGGCGCGCTTATCGAATATGCGTTTTCAACCAATCGAAGCGGCCTGGGCTTGCAGACAGGCTTTGTCCGTGAAGAAGAGACTTTTCTCGGCACTGAGATTGGTTCGGCTCTGGGCAGTATTGAACAGAGCAAAACTTTCTTTACGGGCATAAATGGGCATTTGCGACTCAGCTCCCAGTGGCAGGGCGTAGTGGCGCTGTACTCTGGCACAACCGATAGCGGACTGACGCATACTGGCCAACTGCAGCTGCCCGATCAGGTCACCAGCAGCTCTTGGGCAATGGGTTTTACAAGTCATTCCCTGTGGCGCGACAATGACCAACTTAGCCTGTATCTCGCTCAGCCTCTGCGCATTGAAAGTGGACGCGGCGAATTGCAGCTGGCCACGGGGCGCACAGTAGATCGGCAGATAGTCTACGAGAATATCGCCTTTGATCTAAAGCCTCAGGGGCGCGAGCAACAATTAGAAGTTAACTATCACCGGCCCTGGAAATTGGCAGGTAAAGAGGCATGGCTCGGAGCCTCTGCAGAATACAGCTACCAACCCAATCACAGTGCGCTAAACAGCAGCCAGTTTGAAATTCGACTAACGATTTCAATACCCACTGATTTATAAAACCGGCTGTTACCAGGAAGCCTAAAGCAGTACCATGGCCAGTTCTCAAATGGACTCAAGGGAAAGACTTTAACAATGGCTATTTCATCAGCTAAGAAAAATGCATTTTATGCCCAATCAGGCGGCGTCACAGCCGTAATTAACGCCTCAGCTTGCGGAGTGATCGAGGCTTGCAGGCAGCATAAAGATAAGATCGGCACCCTCTATGCGGGTCAAAATGGAATTATTGGCGCTCTGCAAGAGAACCTGATTGATACCAGTAAAGAGTTAAACTCGGCAGTAGCCGCATTAAAGCACACCCCAGGCGGCGCCTTTGGCTCATGCCGCTATAAGATGAAAGATATTAAAGATAGCAGCGCCGAATACGAGCGCCTGGTCGATGTATTTAAAGCCCATAATATTGGCTATTTCTTTTATAACGGTGGCGGTGATTCTGCAGATACCTGTCTTAAGGTTTCGCAGATCTCGGCAAAGATGGGCTACCCCATTCAAGCCATTCATATCCCTAAAACCATCGACAATGATCTGCCATTTACTGACTGCTCGCCAGGCTTTGGCTCGGTAGCAAAATATGTTGCAGTGTCGACCAAAGAAGCCAGCCTTGATATTGCCTCAATGGCCGCCTCCTCGACCAAAATATTTATTCTCGAAGTGATGGGCCGTCACGCTGGTTGGATTGCCGCATCAGGCGGACTTGCGGCGCAGGAAGCAGGCGATGCACCGCATATTATTATCTTTCCTGAAATTCCATTTAACCGCGAACAGTTTGTTGCCAAAGTTGAACGGACAATCAAAGAAAAAGGCTTTTGCGTGGTCGTTGCATCTGAGGGCGCCAGCTATGCAGATGGTGCATTGATCTCAGGCTCATTAAATAAAGATGCCTTTGGTCACCAACAGCTCGGTGGCGTTGCACCCACATTGGCCAGCATGATTAAACATTCGTTAGGCTATAAGTATCATTATGCCCTCGCTGATTATCTGCAGCGTGCAGCGCGCCATATAGCCTCTAAAACCGATGTCGATCAAGCCTATGCCGTCGGCCGTGCCGCAGTGGAAAAAGCCCTCGAAGGCAAGGGTTCAATTATGGTCACCATCGAACGTGGCACTGGCAAAAAATTTAGCTGGTCGCTGGGCGAAGCATCACTGGCCAAGGTCGCCAATGTGGAAAAGAAAATGCCTAGATCGTTTATCACCAAAGATGGCTTCGGCATTACCCAGAAGGCGCGGGACTACTTGCAGCCACTGATTGCCGGAGAAGATTACCCACCATTCAAAAATGGCCTGCCCTATTACCCTAAACTGAAAAAAGTTCTCGTCGCTAAAAAGCTCAAGACTGATTTCGAACTCTGAGTTTAGTGCCAGAGGCAATGTTTTAGTTAACCTGATTGCGTGGCTTGCCATCGAGGAAGCCACCAATATTATCTGCAAGCTGAACAATCAATCTCTGCCGCGCTTCCTGCGCCACCCAGGCACTATGGGGTGTAACAATAAGATTTGGAATACTTGGGTCTAGTAAAAGATTGCCATCAACTGGTGGCTCCACCGTCAGAACATCAGTTGCTGCACCGGCGATATCACCGTTGCACAGCGCTTGCTTTAATGCCGCTTCGTTCACAATACCACCACGGGCACTGTTAATAACAAGGGTTGAACTCTGCATCAGCGCAAACTGCGCCTCGCCAATTAAGTCTCTGGTGTCTGCGGTTAGTGGGCAGTGAATACTAATAATATCGGCACGAGCTAAAAACGCGTCAAAGGCCACCCGCTCAATCGCAGGATTATGTGCTCGTCCAGGCAGCCCGGCATAGATAACTTGCATACCAAATGCCTCGGCAATTTTGGCAACACCCAGCCCCAGCTCACCTGCACCAATAATACCCAATACCTTGCCACACAGTTCACGCACCGGGAAATCCATAGAGCAAAAGAATCGACTCTGTTGCCAGCGACCGCCCACAGCCGCCTGATGATAAGATTCAAGCTTGGTCGTGAGAGCGAGAATCAGCGACCAGCAATGTTGCACTACCGATCCAGTGCCATAACCAATTGCATTACTCACCACAATCCCCCGTTCAGTGGCAGCCTCAAGATCAACCTGATTAGTGCCAGTCGCCATCACCGCAATCAATTTTAGGCACGGCGCCTGAGCAATGGCTAGGGCCGAAATCACCGCCTTATTAGTCAGCACAATATCAGCATCGACAATGCGCTCAGCGACTTGCTGGTTCAAACAGTCCGGATAGATAGTCCAGCTGATAGGAAGATTATGCAAAGGGCTCAGATCAAGGGAATCTGGACCAAGGCTGTCACAGTCAAGAATTACACCATTCATAATGTTTACTATGGGATTATTTTGATGAGCAATTGTAATTGAAAATTACCCCTGTAGGTCATCTATAGGTCAGGTTTTAAATCATCTGTAAGGGGCGAGATAAAGACCCTGGGATCAATCACCTAATAATCAGCGCGGCCCTATAATCTTGCCCCCCAAAACCGCATAATAGCGCCCTGTTTAATGCCAATGCGCAGAGATAATATTAAAGATGAGCTCACCATTATTTGATTTATACAATAAGACGGTTCTCCGTCATCCACTGACCTCGCTTTTAGCGGTTATTGCGCTCACCGTTGCCATGGCTCTGGGGTTGCCGAACTTTAAGCTGGATGCCTCTGCTGACTCGCTGACGCTGGAACATGATGATGACCTCAACTTCTTTCGCGAAGTTGTACAGCGCTATGGCAGTGACAACTACCTGATTGTGACCTTTTCACCCAAAACCGGTGATTTGTTTGATGATGCCAATCTTGAAACTATATCTGCCCTGCGTGACGATCTGGCAACCATCAACGGTGTTGAAGGTATTTTGTCGATGCTGGATGTACCTTTACTGTACAGCCCCAAAATCGGCGTTGCTGATCTTAAAGAAGACCTCAATACACTGCTATCTGAGGGTGTTGACAGACAGCAGGCCAAGCAGGAGTTTCTCAATAGCCCGATTTATAAAAACGTTATCCTCAGTGCCGACGGCCAGACTACCGGCCTACTGGCAACGCTAGCGCTCGACGAGACCTACTTAAAACTGGTCACTGAGCGCGATGATCTGCGCCTGATTCGCGCCACCCAGGGCTTAACCCCACAACAACAGATTCAGCTGGATGCTGTTAGTTTAGACTTTCTTAACTATCGCACCGCTAAAGCGGCGGAGGACCACCAGCGTGTCGCTGAGGTTCGAGCGCTCATCACTGGCTACCGCGATCGCGCGACCATCTTCCTCGGCGGTCCAGATATGATCACCGCCGATATGGTGGATTTTATCAAGAGTGATCTGGTGGTTTTTGGCAGTGGTATTTTGCTGTTTATTATCGCCACGTTGGCGCTCATTTTTCGCCAGATTCGCTGGGTGGTATTACCTCTGGTCACCTGCGCCCTGTGTCTAACCATTATTCTTGGCTTCCTAAGCTGGATTGATTGGCGCCTCACGGTTATCTCCTCAAACTTTGTCTCGCTGCTGCTAATTATCACGCTGGCGCTGACTATTCATCTGATTGTGCGCTACCGCGAGCTGCAGGGACAAAAGCCCGATGCCAGTCAGCATCAGTTGGTAAGTGAAACCGTTGTATCCATGGCCAAGCCCTGCCTCTACACCGTACTGACAACCATTGTGGCCTTTATGTCGCTGGTGGTGAGTAATATTCGCCCGGTGATCGACTTTGGCTGGATGATGACTATGGGAATCAGTCTGGCGCTGGTGATTGCCTTTATCGTTATTCCGGCTGGCATGATGCTATTTGGCAAGGGCAAAAACGCCGGCGACAATGATAACTCCGCAGCCATAACTACTAGATTTGCGCGCTTTACCGAGCACAATGGCAGCTTTGTACTGTTTATGGCCGCCGCACTGACCGCACTTTCGATCTATGGCATTTCCCGCCTCGAAGTAGAAAACCGCTTTATTGATTACTTCCGCGCTGACACCGAAATCTATCAGGGTATGGAGATAATCGACACTGCCATGGGTGGCACTACACCACTGGATATCATTCTGCAGGCGCCGACCTTTGCCGCCATAGACGTCGATAGCTTTGCAGATAGCGCCGATGATGAATATGGCTATGATGATGCCGACGAATACGGCGAAGATGAAGGCTATGCAGACGATGGCTATGGCGACAATCTGTCATTTGAAGAGGCCCCAGCCGAAGATGCCCTTAAAGATACTTACTGGTTTTCTTCAACTGGCCTTGCCGATCTAGCTAAGTTGCAGGCCTTTATTGAGGCCCAGCCTGAAGTCGGCAAGGTTAGCTCTCTGGTACAGATTTATGATGTTGCCAGCGATCTCAGCGGCCACAAACTCAATGACTTTGAAATTGCCTTTATGCGCAAGAGCCTGGGTCCAGATATTTATCAGCAGATGGTATCGCCCTTCCTACTTGAAGATCTCGATGAAGCGCGCATTCAGTTGCGCGCCATGGAAACAGGTGGTCAGTTGCGCCGTGCCGATCTGCTAAAAAAGATCAATGACTACGCCGTCAATGAAGTGGGTATCGCCCAAGAGGATATTCGCTTTACTGGCCTGCTGGTGCTGTACAACAATATGCTGCAGAGCCTGTATCGCTCGCAGATACTCACACTTGGCGCTGTATTTGTAGGCATTATGCTGATGTTTTTGGTGCTGTTCCGCTCGGCCAAAATTTCTGTGATTGCTATCTTGCCCAACTTCTTAGCAGCTGGAATTGTACTTGGTGGTATGGGTATTAGCGGTATTCCGCTGGATATGATGACCATTACCATTGCCGCAATTACGGTGGGTATAGGCGTGGATCATGCGATCCATTACATCACCAGATTTAGGCGTGAATTTAAGATAGACGGCAACTATATTGCCTCCATGCACCGTGCCCATGCCAGTATTGGCCAGGCGCTATTCTATACCGCCATGACTATTATTATTGGCTTTTCGATTCTGGCACTGTCTAACTTTATCCCATCGATTTACTTCGGCCTGCTGACTGGCCTTGCCATGACAGCCGCTCTGTTGGGTTCAATGACATTGCTGCCCAAATTAATTCTTATGACCAAGCCATTTGGCGCAGGACAATAAATGCCCCTGGTAACACTGCAAGACGTTTTTCTAAGCTACGGCCAGCCGCCGCTAATTGATCATCTGGATCTGGTTATTGAACCCAATGAGCGCGTCTGCCTGATTGGTCGAAATGGTGCGGGCAAATCGACGCTGATGAAAATTATTACCGGCCAGATTACGCCGGATGAAGGATCCATCAAGCGAGCCAGCGGCGTAAAAGTGGCTCAGCTTGAGCAGTCTGTTCCCCAGGACACCAGCGGCACTGTATTCGATGTAGTAGCACAGGGCATGGGCGCCGAAGGTGAGTTGGTAAAAACCTTCCACCATCTGATTCAGCAGCTCAATATAGACCCCAGCCCCAAGGTATTGAACGCCTACGAAGAATGCCAGGCCGAACTAGATCGCGTTAATGGCTGGGATATTAACCAGCGTGTTGAGTCGATTATTACCAAAATGGAGCTCGACCCAGATGTCGATATCTCCAGTCTCTCCGGCGGCTATAAGCGTCGTGTACTATTGGCTCGAGCACTGGTATGTGATCCGGACCTACTGCTACTCGATGAGCCTACCAACCATCTGGATATTGAAGCCATTCAATGGGTTGAGCAGTTTCTGTTGAAGTGGGAGGGTTCGTTATTATTTATTAGTCACGATCGGCGCTTTATGGATAATCTGGCCAACCGGTTTATTGAGATTGATCGCGGTAAGCTACAGGATTACAACTGCGACTACGGTACCTATCTGGTCCGCAAAGAAGAAAATCTAGAAATCGAAGATCGCCAAAATGCGCTCTTTGACAAGCGCCTTTCCCAGGAAGAAGTATGGATTAGACAGGGCATTAAGGCGCGACGCACCCGTAATGAAGGGCGTGTACGAGCGCTCGAATCTATGCGTAGAGAACGTGCTGACCGCCGCAATCAGCTGGGCACTGCGCGTATGGATATTCAGCAGGCAGAAAAATCTGGCAAAATTGTTGCCGAAGCCGCGAATGTCAGCTTTGCCTTTGACGATGGTAAAGAGGTGGTAAAGAATTTCTCAACGCTGATTCAGCGAGGCGATAAGGTCGGCTTTATTGGCCGCAACGGCGTGGGTAAAACTACTCTGATCAAGTTATTGCTGGGTGAGCTGACACCTCAGCAGGGCAGTATTAAAACCGGCACCAATCTCAATATCGCCTATTTTGATCAGTATCGTTCAGCACTAGATGAAGAAAAAACCGTACAAGACAATGTCTCTGGCGGTCGCGATATGCTTGAAATCGGTGGTAAGTCACGCCATGTAATCAGTTACCTGCAGGACTTCCTGTTTGCGCCAGAGCGTTGCCGACAGCCGGTAAAAGCACTGTCTGGTGGTGAACGAAACCGCCTGCTTTTAGCTAAATTATTTACTCAGCCTTCCAATATTCTGGTGCTCGATGAACCGACCAATGATCTCGATATAGACACTCTGGATCTACTCGAAGAGCTGCTAATAGATTATAAGGGCACTGTAATTTTGGTGAGTCACGATCGCGCCTTCTTAAATAATGTGGTGACCAGCACGCTGGTGTTTGACGGATCTGGCACCATTGAGCAGTATATCGGTGGTTATGATGACTGGTTGCGCCAACGCAAGACCGAGCAAGTCGTTAAAGTTGCGGCACCCAAGGCACAGACTAAAAGCGCCACTACCAGCAAAAAGTTAAGCTATAAAGATCAGCGCGAGCTCGACGGCCTGCCCGCGCAGATAGAGCAACTGGAAACTCAGATCAGCGCGACCTCTGAGTTAATCAGTAAACCCGGCTTCTATCAAAGCGATAGATCGACTACCGAAGCCATAGAAAACCAGCTGGCCAGTGCACAGAAGCAACTTGCCGAGTCCTATGCACGCTGGGAGCTCTTGGAAAATCAATAGCACCAGAGGCCAGTTATCTTTAGAATCATTAACCTATAATCAGGACCCTAGATAACCCATGACAGATCAACGCAAACCTTTAGTACTGCTTATTCTTGATGGCTTCGGCTACAGCGACGACAACAAATATAATGCCGTTGCCAAAGCCGATGCACCCACATGGGAAAAACTCTGGGCCAATAACCCCAAAACTCTGATTCATACCTCTGGCCTTGAAGTCGGCCTGCCCGCCGGGCAAATGGGCAATTCAGAAGTAGGCCATATGACATTGGGTGCCGGGCGCGTGGTGTACCAAAACTTTACCCGTATTAACAAAGCGATTGCTGACGGCGACTTCTTCACCAACCCAGTATTCTGCGATGCCATTGACGCAGCCGTGGCCAATGGCAAAGCCGTGCATATTATGGGCCTACTGTCGCCCGGTGGCGTGCACAGCCATGAAGATCATATTAATGCCATGCTGGAGCTGGCGGCTGGGCGCGGAGCCAGCAAGGTTTATCTGCATGCTTCACTGGATGGCCGCGACTGCCCACCGCGCAGCGCAATGCCTTCACTGCAAAAAACTCAGGCGCTGTGTGAAAAACTGGGCGTCGCTAAAATTGCATCGGTAATCGGTCGGTTTTACTCCATGGATCGAGACAATCGCTGGGACCGTGTCGAGCTGGCCTATCGGCTAATGACCGAGGGCCAGGCACCGTTTACTGCCACTGATCCTATCAGCGCACTAGAGGCCGCCTATGCCCGCGACGAGAATGATGAGTTTGTCGGTGCTACCAGCATTTTTGCCGAGGGGGAAACCGCCGTCAAAATCGAAGATGGCGATGCCGTTATCTCAATGAATTTCAGACCCGACCGCGCTCGTGAAATAACTCATGCTCTGGTCGATGAACATTTCGATGGTTTCGAGCGCCATGTGGTCGCCAAATTATCAACCTTTGTTATGACTACAGAATACGAAGCCAATATTGATGTGCCCTGCGCCTATCCGCCAGAAAACCTCGTCAATTCATTGGGCGAATATCTGGCTGGCCAAAATAAACAACAGCTGCGTATTGCCGAAACAGAAAAATACGCCCATGTGACCTTTTTCTTTAGTGGTGGACGCGAGTCTCTCTACACCGGGGAAGATCGCATATTAATTCCATCGCCCGATGTCGCGACCTATGATGCAAAACCAGAAATGAGTGCGCCAGAGGTTACCGAAAAATTAATCGAAGCAATTGGCTCAGGTAAATTTGATAGCATTATCTGCAACTATGCCAACTGTGATCAGGTTGGCCACACAGGCAATTTCGAAGCCTCAATAAAAGCGGTTGAAGCGGTGGACGACAGTCTCCGCCAAATACTCGACGCCTTAGAGAAAGTCGGTGGCGAAGTATTAATTACCGCAGACCATGGCAATGTTGAAGAAATGTTTGATGATACTAACAATCAACCACATACCCAGCACACAACACTTCCCGTGCCACTGGTTTACGCTGGCCCAAGGCAGCTATCGCTCAGCAGCGGCGGCTCACTCGCCGATATTGCCCCCACCATACTCGACCTGATGGGCCTCGAGCAGCCAGCCGAAATGACTGGTCAATCGCTAGTTTCATAATGAAAACCTTGGGGATAGTCTCTGTCTTAACCCTAGGTATGACGCTATCCCTTAGCAGCCTCAGCGTTGCAGATGACCATCAGCAGGCACGCCTTGACAATCTAAAACGCTCCATTACCAGTCTGGAAAAAAAGCTTATTGCCAGCGACAAAGAAAAAAACAGCCTGCAGAGCGAACTCAAAAAAGTCGAAATTGAAGCCAGTCAAATCAACCATAATCTGCGCCAGCTGCGCAAAAAGATAACTGGTTTCGAGAGAAAATTATCGAGTCTCGACAAGCAAGAAGCAGAATTACAAAATGATATTGCCCTGCAAAGTGGCGCCATTGTCGATCAGATCTCCGCTGCCTATAAACTCGGCAATCAAGAACCAATAAAATTATTACTCAATCAAGAAGATCCACAAAAAATTGCTAGAGTATTTAAATACTACGGTTATTTTCTGCAGGCCCGCACCGAAAAGATTCAGCGCTACATGACGGATGTAGATAAATTATCCAAGGTTATAGAGAATATTAATAGTCAGAAATTGGAGCTGACTAAATCCCGTGCAGAACTGGAAAGTGGGCAGAGGAAATTACGCGGACAAGTAAAGAAACGCTCTGACACTCTGAGTAAGCTTCAGGCGTCACTGCGCACTGATAAAAAGAAACTTGGCAGTCTGAAAAAAGAGCGCGGCAGGCTAGAGGAAATACTTAGCGCGGTAGAAGAGGCAGTCATAGATATGAAACTGCCAAAAAACTATCAGCCCTTTGTCTCGCGTAAAGGAAAACTTAAATGGCCGCTAAAAGGGCGAGTAGCGCACAGCTATGGCAGCCCCCGCAGTGGTGAGTTGCGCTGGGAAGGTTGGCTTATTAGTGCCAAGGCGGGTGCGGCGGTTAATGCAGTACACAATGGTCGGGTAGTATTTTCAAACTATCTACGTGGTTTTGGTCTATTAATAATACTCGATCATGGCGATGGTTATATGACATTGTATGCGCACAATCAGGAGCTATTAAAAGATACTGGCGATTGGGTGCAGAGCAGTGAGACGGTGGCTCGCGCTGGCGATACTGGTGGCCTATCAAAGCCAGCACTGTATTTTGAAATTCGCAAACAGGGTAAACCAGCGGACCCGAAATCCTGGCTGGGCAGACGCTAAAGGACCGATGCAATTATCGTCAACATCGGCGTGCAACCAAGCTGGCTTTTTACACTCCAAGTAGAGCCTGGCGATTGGGCAATAATAAGGAACCTATTTATGTTAAGAATGTTATTCGCTTTATGGCTGGCTCTTACCTGCGCTACTTTCTCATTATCACTACTGGCAGATGACGCTACACTCGATATTGAAACCCAACCATCTTCCACTGAATCTCGTTTGCCACTGCGTGAGTTGCGTCTGTTTACGCAGGTATTTGAGCAGATTCGTCTCGGCTATGTTGAGGAAGTCAGTGACACTGAATTATTAAATAATGCCATTGCCGGACTGCTATTAGAATTGGATCCGCATTCCGTCTACCTAGATACAGAGCACTATAGCGACCTGCAAGAAAGTGCTACAGGCGAGTATGGTGGACTCGGGCTTGAGGTGGGCGGTGAGAGTGGTTTAATTAAAGTTATCTCGCCGATCGACGATACACCTGCAGCCAAGGCCGGTATCGAAGCGGGTGATCTTATTGTTGAAATGAATGACGCGCCAGTGCGTGGTATGGGCGTACAAAAAGCCATTGATAAACTGCGCGGCGAGAAAGGCACCAGTATCAAGTTGACCGTCTACCGCGAAGGTCAGGATGGTCCCCTAGAATTTGAGGTTGTTCGCGATACCATTCAGATAAGTTCGGTGCGCAGTCGCTTTCTTGAGCCCGGCTATGGCTATGTGCGAGTATCACATTTTCAACGCAGTTCAGGGTCAGATTTTATTGCCAATGTAGAAGCCCTTAAAGCCGATAATAAGCAAATACTCAAAGGCCTTGTTCTTGATCTACGCAATAATCCCGGCGGCTTGGTACCTGCTTCCATCGAGATGGCCGGCGCGTTAATAGATGGCGGCACCGTTGTTTATACCGAAGGGCGTCTGCCCAGTGCCAACCATAGTTTTGAAGCAGAGGTGGGTGATATTCTCGATGGCGTGCCTGTTGTTGTATTAATTAATGGTGGCAGCGCCTCGGCCTCTGAGATTGTTGCCGGTGCACTGCAGGATCGCCAGCGCGCCGCCGTTATTGGCACCCAGAGTTTTGGCAAAGGCTCGGTACAGACAGTAATCCCTCTTGGCGATGGCCGCGCCGTCAAATTAACCACAGCCCGCTACTTCACGCCCAATGGACGCTCTATTCAGGCCGAGGGAATCGTTCCAGATATCATAGTGGAGCGGGCAGAGATACGCCCCATCAAGATGCGCGAGCGAACACGCGAGGCAGATCTGGAAGGGCACTTGGCAACTGCAGATAACGACGCCTCAGCGGATTCTGAGAATTCAGCGATTGAAGATCTGAGTGGTGACAACCAACTTTACGAAGCGGTTAATTTATTAAAAGGTTTTCACCTACTGGGCAGTCAATAAACTTTATTGATTTAAATAAAGTCGCCCACCTTTACTAGCCGCCCTGCACATCTAACCTATCTACTTTCTGGAACCCTCTAGGCAGCTTGTGACCGCGTCGTCCGCGCTCGCCACGATAATGTTCAAGGTCTGTATCTTTCATTACCAGGTAGCGTTTTCCTGAGTGAACAACAAGGGCTTCGCCGACAGGAATAACGGCATAGTCAACCACAAACTCTTCACGGCTCTGCAAACGTGATCCGGGAATATTGAGAATTTTGTTGCCCTTACCACGTGCCAGTTCTGGCAAGTCGGCGATTGGGAATACCAGCATACGTCCCTCATTGCTAACAGCCGCGATCAGAGAGTTGGCATCATTAACCATTTTTGGATTTAGGATGCGTGCGCCTTTGGGAATAGATACCACTGCCTTACCCGCTTTATTCTTGGTATACAGATCACCAATCTTGCCGATAAAGCCATAGCCAGCATCAGTGCCCAATAGTATCTTCTGCTCATCGGCACCCATTAGAACATCGGTAAATAAGGCTCCCGAAGGCAAGTTAAGACGACCTGTCGCTGGTTCGCCCTGACCTCTTGCCGATGGCAATGTATGGCCGGGCAGCGCATAAAAACGCCCACTGGTATCCTGTAAGAAGACATTTTGATTGCTACGGCCAAGGGCAGCAGCAAGAAACTTGTCGCCAGATTTGTAGTTTAGACTGGTGGGGTCTATCTCATGTCCTTTGGCTGCTCGCAGCCAGCCCTTATCGGAAAGTACTGCAGTAATAGGCTCTGCGGTGAGTAAGTCTTTTTCATTAAAGGCCTGTGCTTCGCCACGCTCTTTTAACGGTGAGCGGCGCTCATCACCATATTCTTCGGCGGTGGCTTTGAGTTCATTTTTGACTAGGGTTTTAAGTCGCGCTTCCGAGCCCAAAAGCAGTTCCAATTCCGCTTTTTCCCTAGCTAACTCGTCCTGCTCGCTGCGAATTTTAAATTCTTCCAGACGCGCTAACTGACGCAATTTGGTATCTAAAATATATTCTGCCTGCGTATCCGATAGATCAAAGCGCGCCATCAATGCAGGTTTGGGCTCATCTTCAGTGCGGATAATATGAATCACTTCATCGATATTCAAAAATGCAATTAACAAGCCGTCTAATAGGTGCAGTCGTTTTTCGACTTTCTGTAGTCTGTAGTCGAGACGACGACGGGTCACATCGGTACGAAATCTCAGCCATTCCTTAAGAATCTGACGTAGATTCATCACTGAGGGCCGGCCATCAATACCGATAATATTCATATTGATGCGATAGCTGCGCTCTAGATCGGTGGTCGCAAATAGATGGTCCATCAAGGCTTCAATATCAATGCGATTGGAGCGCGGCGTAATCACCAGACGGGTTGGATTCTCATGGTCTGACTCATCGCGCAAGTCTTCGACCATGGGCAATTTTTTATTGCGCATCTGCGCAGCGATCTGCTCCAACACTTTAGAGCCAGAGGCCTGAAAGGGTAGGGCGGTAACAATAATATCGCCATCTTCTCTATTCCAGATAGCGCGCATTTTTACCGAGCCACGGCCAGTCTCATAGGTATTTAAAATATCCGTCTGACTGGTAATAATCTCCCCTTCGGTAGGGAAGTCCGGCGCCTTGATGAAGTTCATCAGGTCGGGGACTGTGGCTTTGGGATTGTCCAGGAGATGCAGACAGGCGCTGACTACTTCATTGAGATTGTGCGGTGGAATATCGGTGGCCATACCAACCGCAATACCGGTGGTACCATTGAGTAATACATTGGGTACTCGCGCGGGCAGGATTTCCGGCTCTTCCATGGTAGCATCGAAATTTGGACGCCAGTTGGCGGTGCCCTGACCGAGTTCTGACAATAGTACATCGGCATACTTTGAAAGCTTGGATTCGGTATAACGCATGGCCGCGAAAGATTTGGGATCGTCGGCTGAACCCCAGTTACCCTGACCATCAACGAGTGGATAGCGATAGGAAAACGGCTGTGCCATTAACACCATGGCTTCATAGGCGGCACTGTCACCATGGGGATGAAATTTACCAATCACATCGCCTACTGTTCGCGCAGATTTTTTGTATTTGGCACTGGCTTTTAAGCCCAGCTCGCTCATGGCATAGACAATCCGCCGCTGCACCGGCTTGAGGCCATCGCCAATATGCGGCAGTGCACGATCGAGTATGACGTACATGGAATAATCCAAATAGGCCTGCTCTGCATAGTCGCTAAGAGCCCTGCTCTCAACGCCTTGGTCATTAAAGGTTACGATATCGCTCATCGTGGTTCCTGTATTAAATACGGTTTATAGGTTGGCGGAATCGGCTAAGTTGCCTTTGCTTTCCAGCCAAGAGCGTCGATCTGACGCACGCTTTTTGGCCAGTAACATATCCATAATGCTATTGGTGTCATCACCAGGTTCAAGCGTTAACTGAACCAAACGTCTAGTATCTGGGTCCATGGTGGTTTCACGCAGCTGCAGCGGATTCATCTCACCCAGACCTTTAAAGCGCTGTACATTGACTTTGCCGCGCTTACCCTCGGCCTGAATACGATCGAGAATGCCCTGTCGCTCGGCATCGTCGAGCGCGTAATAGACATCTTTACCCACATCGATTCTAAACAGTGGTGGCATGGCGACATAGACATGACCCTGGGCTACCAGTGGACGGAAGTGACGTACAAATAGCGCACAGAGCAACGTGGCAATATGCAGGCCATCGGAGTCTGCATCGGCAAGAATGCACACCTTGTGGTAGCGCAGTGAGTCGACATCTTCGAGCGCAGGGTCAACACCCAGAGCCACAGAGATATCATGGACTTCCTGCGAGCCGAGAATTTCTTGAGAATCCACTTCCCAAGTATTAAGGATCTTGCCTCGCAGCGGCATAATCGCCTGATTTTCGCGGTTGCGCGCCTGCTTGGCAGAGCCACCGGCTGAATCACCCTCGACTAAAAATATTTCGCAGCGCTCTGGCTCGCCACTGGAACAGTCGGCCAGTTTGCCTGGCAGTGCTGGACCCTGAGTGATTTTTTTGCGCACGACCTTTTTGCTTGCACGCATACGGCGTTGGGCGGCAAAGATGCACAGCTCTGCAAGCTTCTCTGCCTCTTCAGTATGCTGGTTTAACCATAGGCTAAACGAATCTTTAACCACCCCAGAAACAAAGGCGGCGACCTCTCGCGATGACAGACGGTCTTTGGTCTGACCGGAAAATTGAGGGTCGGCCAACTTGCATGACAACACAAAGCTACAGCGATCCCAGATATCGTCCGGGGTTAATTTAATACCTCGCGGCAGCAGGTTTCTAAATTCGCAAAATTCACGCATCGCATCGAGAAGGCCGCTGCGCAGACCATTGGCATGGGTGCCGCCCTGAGGCGTAGGAATAAGATTTACATAGCTCTCCTGCACAAGTTCGCCGCCGTCGGGCATCCATTGCACAGCCCAGTCCACCGCTTCATTGGATGAGGCGAAGGTGCCAATAAACGGCTCGGCCGGCAGTACTTCCCAGCCGTGCAGAGCACCGGCCAGATAATCTTTTAAACCATCTTCGTAATACCACTCTTCATTTTCATTGGTATTTTCATTGTAGAAGCTAACGGTAAGGCCACCGCAGAGTACTGCTTTGGCACGCAGCACGTGGCGCAGCCTGCTGACCGAGAATTTTACCGAGTCGAAATAACCCGCATTGGGCCAAAAGCGCAGAATGGTTCCTGTGTTGCGCTGACCGCAGGTATCGATCACCTGTAGGTCAGACGTTTTATTGCCGTCGGCAAATACAATTTGATGGACCTTGCCGTCGCGCTTAACAATCACGTCCATCTTCGTCGACAACGCATTCACGACCGACACACCAACACCGTGCAAGCCACCAGAGAACTGGTAGTTGTCATTGGAGAATTTACCTCCGGCATGTAGGGTCGAGAGAATCACTTCGACACCGGGAAGACCCTGTTCTGGATGAATATCTACCGGCATACCACGACCATCATCAAAGACTGACAGCGAGCCATCTTTATGCAGAGTGACTTCGACGCGACTGGCATGGCCCGCCAGTGCTTCATCGACACTGTTGTCGATCACTTCCTGAGCCAAATGATTAGGGCGGCTGGTGTCTGTGTACATGCCTGGTCGCTTACGTACCGGGTCCAGGCCTGTTAAAACTTCAATATCTTTTGCGTTGTAGTTACTCATTCGCTCTTATTTTTCAATGTAATTAAGACTGCGTTGAAGTCAGAAACTGGTGGATACCCGCCAGGTGCTGCTCGTAATTTATAAAACTGTGGTCGCCACCCTCTTCGACGACAATGCTACTTCCCTGATAGCGTATCTGTGCATCGCGATAATCAAGCACTTGGTCACCGCTTTGCAATAGCACATGGTAATTATTTTTATCGGCAAGACTATCTATGGCTGCGTCTAATTCTAAATATTGGTCAATATGGCAGGGTTCAAAAATCCATTTCTCGCCGGTCATATAATTGGTATTTTCGCCAAGCCAGCTATGAAGGCCTCGGCCCGGACTTACCGCTGGATTTATCAATACCCCGCGCAGGTTGTAACGCTCAATTAAGCAGGTAGCAAAAAAACCACCCATTGAACTGCCCACCAAATAAATTGGCTGCTCAGCTCGGTCTTCTATTATTGTCCTGAGTGTCGCCATAGCATTATTAGCAAAGGGCGACAGCGGTGGACAGATAAACGTTATTTCAGGGGCATTGAGTGCAAACCAAGACTGAGTTTGCTGTGCCTTTTTAGATTGCGGTGAGCTGTTAAACCCATGTAAATATAGCAGTGTTGGCATACTGAGCTAACCTGAAAATCAGGCCCTATTATAGCCAAGAATAGAGGCTTGTCAGCCTTCTAATAGTTCGCGCCATTGAGGTCGGGGATTTGCGCAAAATCTTGCAGAAATTCAACGCCCGTTTTGACCGTGCCCTCAGGGTGAAGATCGAGCCAACGATAACCTGGAGGCTGATCCGACAGTGCAAAGTCATGACTGTGCTGCTTAAATTGAACACAGCTTGAAGGTGCAGAATAAATCGGCAGTTCGCCCCAGCTGCCATCAAACTGCTGATGCACATGTCCAGTAATAACCGCTTTGACATTGCCATGGGCCAGCAGCAGCTGATGTAACTGATGCTGATTATCAATTTGTTGCAGATCTAGCCAGGCACAGCCTACATCAACCGGGCTATGGTGCATGGCAAGCAGCACAAATTTATCTCGTAGCCGATCCAAGTTCTGCTCAACCTGTGCTAACTGCTCATCAGCAATATGGCCGCCAGGTTTATGCGGCTGCGAGCTATCCAAGGTGAGAATGGCCCAATCGCCCATTTCCTGAATCTGTACCCTTGGGTAGTCGACTAGATGAGCGGCCATAATATCAACGTTATCATGATTGCCGGGCAACCAGATCGCCTGCTTATTGTGCTCACCTAAGGTGCGGTTAAGCAGCTGGTAGGCCTGTGGCTCACAGTCGCCGGCCAGATCTCCAGTTAACAATAATAGGTCCGTGCCGCGTCCATTTTGTTCAACAGCCCGCAGTACCGCTTGAAAGCTTTCTAATGTGCGCACGCCACCCAGCATTGAGTCGCTATCGGATCCCAGGTGAAGGTCTGTAATCTGTGTGAGGCGAACAACCGTCATTGCTAATTAGATTTCCAATTCCGTTATGCCATGACGCAGTCCATGGGACAGCAGCTCGCTTAGAAACATATTCCACTGCCACTTTTCATCCCGCGCTTGCATCCCCTTATGTTCAGATAGCGCCCAGGGAATAGTCCTGTCACTGCACCATTCAATCACCTCTGCCATGCGTGCATCGCGGTACTCGCGCACTTTGATCTCGATTTCAGGTAACCATTGGGGACCGGCTTTATCGGCCACTATAAGTATCGTGCTGGTGTATTTTGTGACTTCGATGACCTCTAGCAGTATGCCGCTACTCGGTTGATCCTGATACTGTATTTTAGTCGACGCACCCAGTCGTTTTGAATCTGGCACAACCTGCTGCAGACGCCGATAATTGCGCTCACATTCCTCATGTAAGCGCATTAAATCAAGCTGCCGTCTGCGGGTCTCGAATACTGACAAAGTCTCTTTTTCCTGTTCGTGATCTAGTTAACTATTGTAATGGACTACTTTTAGCTTAGCTCTTAATTCAGGGCCTGTTACGTAAATTTTGGCTATTTAACTGCAGCCATAACAGGGCTACAGTGACGGCTGCGCTGTTTAGTAAGCCTTCAGATTGCGCCTGCATGACCTCATCATACGGCCATACCTGTAATAAAATATCTTCACCCTCAGTCTCGAGACCAAAGACGCCCTCGCGACCCTCAAGATCAACGAGTCCACAGTACATATGCATTTTTTCATCAGTGCCACCTGCACTGACCAGGTAGTTGCAGATGGGAATCAGGTTTTCCACCTCAATCCCAGCTTCCTCCTGACATTCTCTAGTCGCAACCTCAACTGGCGACTCCTCGGGCCCTATCATTCCGGCAACCACCTCATACTGCCAGGGACCAAATTGATCTTGCATTGCACCCACACGAAACTGCTCCACCAAGCCTATAAGATGACGCCTAGGATCATAGAGCAACACACCCACTGCATCGCCGCGCTGAAACAGCTCGCGCTTTAATGGCGCACTCCAGCCACCACCAAACAGGCGATGACTGACCACCATGCGAGTAATCCGGAAGAAGCCCTGAAAGGCAGTTTCTTTTTCCTCAACTCGGTAATCATCTGCGCCAAAACGATGCTGTTTAGTCATATCTAAGATTCCTACGAGAACGCTGTGTAAAAAAGCGTTATTTTACCATTGAGTAAACGAATTAGGCTGCTGATGCGTATTACTAGGTGCGTCAATTCTGCTAGACTTGGGCGCACTACCATTGGAGATTATATGCGCATCATCAAACAAGGAATATTCGCGATTTGTACGACCCTAGTCGTCGCACAGATCAGCACTGCAGATACCCTCAGTGATATCTATGATTCTGCTCTGCGCAATGATCCTGTGCTGCGTGCAGCTCGGGCCAGCTTCAATGCCGAGCGCGAAATCAAGAACATAGCTCGCGGAGCTCTGTTGCCACAGTTGGCGATGTCCGGTAACTATACAACTTCCGAGATCAATGATGACTCGAATTCAGTCATTATTATCAATGGCGCACCTCTGAACTCTGGCGCCACAGGGCTTATTGATAGTAATGAAACTTCTTATAGGGTGTCCCTGAACCAGGCTTTCTTTGATATGCCTTCCTGGTATAGCTTTAAAAGAAGTAAGGCACTGAGTGAAAGCGCCCAGGCTCAGTTTGCCGCTGATCAACAGTCGCTGATTATTCGCGTTAGTGAAGCCTATTTTAATGTGCTGCGCGCCTACGACAACTTGCAAACCCGCAGCGCCGAAGAGCGCGCGATTAAACGCCAGCTTGAGCAGACGCGCGAACGCTTTGAAGTTGGTCTGCTCCCGATTACCGATGTCCATGAAGCCCAGGCTGTGTTTGATGATGCCGCGGTTAATAGCCTAGAGGCGCGGGGCTCGCTCAATATTGCCTTTGAAGGCCTTCAGGTGCTGACTGGCCAAAACCATCAGGTATTGGCAGGCCTTACTGATAGATTTATAGCAACTAACCCCGAACCACTAAGCAACCAGGAATGGGTCGACTTTGCGATTGGCAATAACTTTCAATTAAAGGCTGCTGAACTGGGTAAAGATGCAGCTTACAACCAAGCCAAAGCAGCAGCGACGGCACGCTTACCTAAGATTACCGGTAGTGCCACATATTTTGACTCCGACAATGACGGTACCAGATATACATCGCCCTTTGAGTCTAAGCAAGATGGTCATTCATTTGTTGTCTCGGTGACTATGCCAATCTGGATGGGTGGTTCAGTAGACGCTCAGAGCCGTCAGGCTAAACAGCGCTCTATTGCCTCTAATGAAAGTTTTACCGCGACCAAGCGCAATGTAATTCAGTCCTCTCGCTCATTACACCAGTTAGTATTGACCAATACAGCGCGGGTCAAGGCGCGTAAGCAGTCAATTACTTCTGCAGACAGTGCTCTGCAGGCGACTCAGGCAGGTTATGAGGTCGGAACCAGAAATATCGTTGATGTACTCGTCGCCCAGCGCTCTGTGTACCAGGCACGTCGCAACTATGCCAATGCACGCTATGACTATATTTTGTCGATGATGCGCCTAAAGGAAGTGGCAGGCCAGCTTTCTCCAGATGATATTTATCAGCTCAACAGCTCGTTGGATCCACAGCTGGCTGTTGCTAAATAAATCGGTCTATCACGGCTATTAGTTTATCCAGCGCGCCTCGATTAGCCTCGGCTATAAGGCGTGCTTGGCTCCCCATCTGCTCGCGTCTCTGCTGACTACCAAGCAATGCTATACATTGCTCAGCCAGCTGACTCGCGTCATTGCATACCAGCATCGCATCGCCGTCTAACAAAAGCTGTGAGGCCTCGGTAAAATTAAATAGATGGGGGCCGGTTAAGATAGGTACTCCCCATGCGGCTGGCTCAATCACATTGTGCCCTCCGCTGGGAACCAGACTGCCACCAACAAAGGCAATATCGCAGGCACCAAAGAAGGTCATCAATTCGCCCATGGTGTCGCCCAGCAAGATATCTGCTCCTTCTACTTTATCTGCACTGCTGCGTCTGGCCAGATTGAAACCTGCTGAAGCGCATAGCTCTGCGACCTGATTAAAACGCTCGGGGTGACGCGGCACTAAAACCAGCAATAGATTTTCTATTCGAGTTTTTATTTGCGCAAAAGCTTCAAGAATAATTTCATCTTCACCGCGATGGGTACTGGCGGCCAATAGAATGGGGCGCTCACTCTCACAGCGCCATTCACTTAGCAGCTGCTGGGCCTTCCCCCTGACAGCCTGATCAAGACTTAAATCAAACTTGATATTGCCAGTGATGGTCAACGCATTCTCAGCTAACCCCAAATCAACAAAGCGTGCGCCATCATCACTGTGCTGTGCAGCCACGGTGCTTAACTGTGCCAACATTGGCTTAACCAGCGGTTGGACTTTCCGATAGGCATTGGCGGATTTTTCTGAGAGCCGACCATTGGCCAGCAATACCGGAATTTTACGCTTATGGCAGGCGGCAATGGTATTTGGCCACAGTTCGGTCTCCATAATAATCAGTAATTGCGGTTTTATGCGGTTTAGAAACCGCGCCACGGAATCCGGCATATCATAGGGTGCATAGCAGTGATCAACCGAGTCGCCAAAGGCGGCTTTTATCCGCTCTGATCCAGTAGGGGTCATGCAGGTGACAATTAAACGATGGTCCGGGTGTTTTTCTTGTAGGGCTTTTACCAGCGGCACGGCGGCAAGAGATTCACCTACCGAGACGGCGTGCAGCCAGATAACCGGCTTGTCTTGAGAGGGCGCAACGAAGCCAAATCGCTCAGCCCAGCACCGAGCATAGGCAGGTGCTTTGATTGCGCGAAGTAGCAACCTTAATACGATAGCTGGCAGTAATAAATAAAAAAGTACTGAGTATAAAAACCTTTGCATAACTGGTTAGACAACCTCTAAAAACTACAACCAAATTTCTTGATACATTCGCTATAATATAGCAGCGCCCATGACCAAATATGAATGATAACCCGCGTTAGATAACCTCAGTTTACTACCAATCTTCCGCTTTCCAACAACTCATTTTAAAAGGCATTTCGTTGGGTTTAATTGTACTATATCCGGAACATTATCTTTATATTGAAAATAGGTATGCAGATGACCATAGATACTCTGGTGATAAATTTACTTCGTTCTACAAAGCGAATGACAGAAATAAATAGTCGCCTGCTAAAAGTAAAGTTACCTTACACTCGAATATGCGCGGTCGATGGCTCCAAGCTTTCTCAAACTCTGCTGAATAGTAATTACAACCCGGCACTAAATCGTAAAATCTATCGAAGGCCACTTTCATTGGGTGAAATCGGCTGTTACATGAGCCATAAAAAATGCTGGCAACACATCGTCAACAACAATCTAAAGACATGTCTTATTTTGGAGGATGATGCCGAATTAGATACACGTTTACCTCAAGCTATCAACCTGATAAAGTCATACAAACATCCTTGGGATGCTATCAAACTCTGCGACCCTCCAAAGCAGAAAGTAATCTCAGCATCGCTAACTTTAGATGAGGACTTCAAGCTCTGTCAGTATAAAAAGATTCCGTCTCGGGCCACAGGCTACTTACTGTCATATGAAGGTGCAGTAAAGTTACTTAAAGCTCGCAATCAGTTTGGTCGTCCGATCGATGATGACCTGCAATTTTACTGGGAGTATGATGGCAATGTGATGGGTATAGAGCCGAGTCCTATATGGAATTCTCAGTCTAGCCTGGATAGTGATATTGATGCGGGAAAAAATCGAAAAAACACCAAGACATTAATATCAAGCTTTAAAACACCTCTGCTGCGTCTTAGCTATGAATTCAAGCTTCGTCTTCACAACCATAATCGTAGATTACTGAATATCGACAAGTAGCGATAGCTTGCATCTCCCGAGCACCAGCTCAAGCATAGGAATCAATTAATAGAACCCCTACTTTCCATGCCTGTGAGTGAGCATTTAGTGCCAGTGCTCAGCTACCCACTTTGCAGGCTTAAAGCGCCGATACCACTTTCCACTCACCCCGGCAATTGCCTCATGGGGATCTGGCTTGCCATGAAACACCAACACACGAGTGTCTTTTGGCATTTCTGTCTCACGAGCAACAAATAGTGAAAAGGGCTTAATACAGTGACGCTTAAAACTGCGACACCATTCATCTGGCCAGTAGACCAATGCATTTTTTGCCATCAACGCTGCCGACAGATATTCCTGTTCGTTGCGATGGGTTTTTTTAATCTGTGCGAAGGATTTCTCAAATTCGGCGAGCACTTCTGGATGGGCTCCTACTTCGAAACGGTATACCGATGAATTACCGGTCCCGTCTTTTTTAATCCAGTCTTTAATAATCATTACTTCGCCGGGATAATCAAATAAATCATCCAGACTGCCCGTAATTATCAGATCGAGATCCAAGCATAAAACCTTGCCTTTAAGGTCATACAATGTCTCGGCAAAGACTGCGAGCTTATTCCAGCCACGCTCTGGCCCACCCAGATCAACCGATAGCTCAGGCAGAGGAAATACTTCGACTTTGTCATTTAAACCAGAACCATCCTCGGTCAAACAGATAAAACGAAACTCTCTGCTCATATTCCGCGCGACCATGGAATACAGAGTATTCACATAGTCACCAGAATATTTTGTACCCCACTTCATGCACAGCACATTCACAATTTCGTTAGCGGTAGAACTCGCCATAACAATAATTCCGTTGGACTAAACTATTTTTAAAAAATCTAGCGCTTTTCCAGAGACGGTCTATTCAGCAATAGGTGCTAACCAGTTCTGATACTTGGCATTCTTGCCTCGTACAAGATCAAAATAAGCGGCCTGTAACGTTGTCGCAATTGGGCCACGTTTACCTGAGCCAATAATACGACTATCGTATTCACGAATAGGCACAATCTCTGCTGCAGTACCGGTGAAAAATGCCTCGTCACAAATATAGACTTCATCGCGAGAAATACGCTTTTCACGCACTTCGATACCATGGTCGGCAGCCAATTTAAACACTGTATCCCGGGTCAACCCATCAAGACAGGAGGTTAAGTCGGGCGTGTAAATCACACCGTCGCGAACCATAAAGAAGTTTTCTGCACTGCCCTCGGCAACATAGCCCTCTGGATCGAGCATGATGGCTTCATCACATCCAGAGTCCAGAGCTTCACGCAGAGCCAGCATCGAGTTGATATAATTGCCGCTGGCCTTGGCCTTTACCATAGTAATATTGACATGATGCCTGGTGTAGGAGGAGGTACGCACCTTGAGGCCCGTCTCCAAGGTTTCCGGCGACATATAAGATGGCCAGTCCCATGCAGCGATACCGACATGAACCTTTAGGCCCTCTGCGCGCAGCCCCATACCCTCAGAGCCCAAAAACACCAACGGGCGAATATAAGCCGCTTCGAGATTATTGGTGCGAACGACTTCGCGATGCGCATCACAGATTTCCTGCTGGGTAAAAGGCAGCTCCATGTGCAAAATTTTTGCCGAATTAAACAGTCGCTTAATATGATCTTCTAGACGAAAGATACAGGTTCCTGAATGCTCGGTTTCATAGGCACGGATACCCTCAAAAACGCCGTTGCCATAGTGCAGAGATGAAGTGAGAAAATGAATTTGCGCATCGCGCCAATCAATTAACTTGCCGTCCATCCAAATAAAACCATCGCGGTCTGAAAATGACATCGACCTAATTCCTCTTTTTAATTAACCGTTACCAAATAATGTATGCCAATGGGTCACCACCATTTTCCTCTCCTCAACAAACTCTGACACAGCTACTTCCGCCAGCTGGTTGTGCAGCTGTAAGCGATGCCCTGCGGTACGGAATCTCTTGTAGGCGTCTATCAGCTGGAGCGCTTTTTGTTCTTCTAACATACCACATTGAGACAATGACTCTATTATGCGGATGGTATCGCTCCAGCGAGTAAGCGAGGGATGGTCATGGGACCAAGCCAAGACTGCAAATTGAACCATAAATTCAATATCGACGATACCTCCAGAGCCTTGCTTGAGGGAAAATTTGCCATCTTTAGTGCCCTGATCTAGGTGTTTACGCATTTTCTCACGCATTTGTCTGACTTCAGTGCCTAGAGATTGCGTGTCTCTCACCTGCCTGAGAACCGTATCTCTGACTTTACCGAAGTCGATCGCCAAATCTGCGTCTCCGGCAACGACTCTCGAGCGCACCAGAGCCTGGTGCTCCCAGATCCAGGCATCGTTACGTTGATACTTTTCAAAACCGATCAGAGAGGACACCAACATGCCCGAATTACCTGAGGGCCGTAGGCGCATATCAATTTCATAGGCTCTGCCAGAATGGGTTGGCGTCGATAAGAGGTGAATAATGCGTTGACCTAGCCGCATAAAAAAGGTGCTGTTATCGATACTGCGAA
>ERZ1046568.112-NODE-112-length-69400-cov-12.003403_pt1 | contig 69400 bp, 63 predicted proteins | sample MGYA00383092_ERZ1046568 | MGnify/ENA primary metagenome ERZ1046568 (study PRJEB29581, sample SAMEA5548362) | metagenome | biome: marine; feature: coastal; material: water | depth 1 m | study: Short-term variability in the microbial, nano- and picoplankton... | reverse complement strand
ACTGCTGTTTCTACTAAAGGGTGTGCAACATTTGATATCTTTGCATTGTTAGTTAAAATATCACTAGCCTGTGTAGAAGTAATAGTCGTAGGTTTATTTGATATAAAAGCATCTCCAGAAGTAGCATTCCAATTTGATTGAACATTAACTTCAGCTCCTGCGTCTATTCCACTAAGTTTAGTTGCGTCAGCATTAGGATAAGTATTTTTTGCAGTATTCAGATCAACTTCTGCCTGAATAGCAGTATCATCGTATACAGTATCTGTATCTGTAAAGACTGCTCCTACTGGAACAGCTGCTTCAACTAGAGGATGATCTACATTAGATACTTTTGCATTATTAGTTACAATATTACTAGCCTGAGTAGGAGTAATAGTTGTAGGTGTATTTAATATGTCTGTATAAGTTAATTGCCTTCTGTCTGGAGTAGTAGTATTGCCAATAAATACATGAAGTGAATCTAGATTTGGAACATCATTTGCACGACCAGCACCTTGAACAATTATTGTTCCATTTGATGCATGGCTTCTAACTACTCTACCTACATTCTGAACAAACTGCGTTTCTACACTTGGTCGAACATTAGTAAGTTGACCTGCTGTGCTACTTAGATAAAGTGTATCATTTTCTGAATAACTACCTGTAGCAAAACTACCAATCTCACCACCAATAATCATTACCCCATTTGAATTATTATTAATACTTGATGTTGTTATACCCATTGCTGGATTTGTACCAGTATTAACAGCTAATGAAATTAGGTCATTGTTTCCACTAACACCGCTAATGTATACTGCACTATTAGCTGGAATAGTTGCCCCAGTAGTATTACGCACTTCTATTTCTAAATGACTTGCTGCTACAGGTGAACCAGTAGGGTCTGTATATGTAAATACACCAGTTAAATTGTTATAATTTAAAGATGATGAATCAGATGTTAAACTAATTGCATTTCTTGATCTAGTGTCTGTATGATACTCATTAGTAGTCCCTTCTGTAACGTCATCTGTATCTAAAACAACAACTCCAGTTTGACCATTAACTGAATCAACATCTCCAACATTAGTCGTTACTGTACCATCTGCAAGTAAAAACTCTGAAGATGTACCTCCTATTATTTGAAATTTATCTGCTATATATTTTTTGCTCATTTAATAGTTATTTTGTACTAAATTAATCCATGCATAAGTAGTAGCTCCTGTTTGCATACACATATCTGCATAACTATTGTTTCCACTTGTTCTATATCTTATTGTTCCTACTTTATTTACTGATGCTGTATCTGTGTCATTAGCAATTTGTACCCCACCATTTACTTGTAATTTAGAAGTAGGATTTGAAGTTCCTATTCCTACGTTACTAGTTGTACCATCTATTCTTAGCATTTCAGTGCTGCCAATATTAAAAATAATATCAGCCTCTACAATACCATTAGATTTAGTAGTAAAAACTGTTCCTCCAACGTTTGAAGATAATTCAACATAGTTATTATCATCTGTCCCTATAATAGCTGACCCTCCTAAAACTTGTAACTTTGAATCAGGACTTTCAGTTCCTATACCTAAATTACCATTTGAATCAAATACTGCTACAGCAGTACCATTTCTGTGGTATCTTAAATCTCCTGCATTATTTGCATCTACTGTCCACTTACTTGTAGCATCTGCACTCTCTATGGCTAATCCTTGTGTTATACCATCTGTACTAGCTTTTACATGAAGCTTAGAAGTTGGGTTAACAATACCAGATCCTATTTTGTTACTAACAGTAAGAAGATTAGATATAACTCCTGAACCATTAACATCTAGAGTTGCACTAGGGTTAGTATTATTAATACCTACCTGATCACCTCTTAAAGTCATTATAGTATTTGTACTACCTGAATTAGCTGTTTTAAAGTCTAACTGACCTTGCTCATTACCATCTGTGTATGTGCGTGTAGTACTATCTATAGAAGAAAAGACTTCACTGCTTGATGCAGAGTTTAAAGCCTTAAACTCTATTAGACCATTTACAGTATTATTACCAGATACTCCTGTATCTTCTATTGTTATTTTAGGATCAGAACTTGTTGTAACTAATAGATCTCCTGTAGTTGTTTCTCCTGAGACTTCAAAGTCTCCATCTATTCCTAAGTTATTTATTACAGTTACATCCCCACTAGTATCTATTGTTAGTAGTTCGTTACCATGAGCGTCTAGATTACCATCTTTTATAGATAGTCCACTAGAATCAGTTAGTATTGTTCCTTGACCTCCTGACGTTGTGTCAAAAGAAAGTATAGGGCTTTGACCATTTAAGGTTAGTGAAGCTCCATCTGTAGTATTAGATATAGCTACTGTAGGCTTTATAGTTGTAGAAGCATTGTCTCCTACTGTTATCTCAGAGTCAGGGCTTATAACTCCTACTCCTAAGTTTCCATCTGATGTTATACGTACACGTTCTGTAGGTGTATCTGAGTCAGTACCATTACCAAATATAAGGCTACCTGCTCCATCGTTATATATTCTTGAATCTAAACCTCCTCCAGGTACAGATAAAATTAATTCAGGAGTAGCTGATTTTATTTTAACAGAACCTTGTATTAAAGCATCTCCTACTACTTCTAATTTTTCACTAGGAATAGTTGTACCTATACCTACATTAGAAGTAGCATCATCTACTACTAATCCTGAACCATTAGATCCTCCTACAGTATAAAAATTAACTGCTCCATCAGCATCTCCATCCGCATATAAACCACCATAAAAAGTACCATTAGAAGATTTAAAACTATAAACTTTATTCCAATCTGCATTTGGACTTCCTGTAATAGTTACACGACCTCCCCCAGTTACTGAAAATGATCCGTTAGCATTAATTTCTCCTATTTGTAAAGGGTATACTGGAATATCAGTTCCTATTCCTACATTACCTTCGTTATTTATTCTTACAACTTCTCTATTGTGTGGAGAAGTATTTCCTGTAGTATAAAATGCTAATGCACCTTTTGTCCCTAAAGGACCATCTGATACTGCAGCAATTCTTGCCATAATATCATTAGTACTTCCTGGTGCAGTAGAGTTAGCTTTAAAATCAAGTGAGCCTGTAATATCTCCTTCAGACATAGCAGATAGTCCTCCAGTAGCTCCTCCTGTTATTGTTACAGTTGAAGTTGTACTATTGTTTGCTATTTCTAATTCTGTTAGTGGCGTAGCAGTTCCTATACCAACATACCCTTGACCATCAATAGACATTTTTTCAGTTCTATCTGCAGGTAAAAATGTATTTTCATCTTGAGTAAAGAACCCTAATCTAGGATTTAAAGCAGAAGGATCACTGTCAGTATTAATGTTTCTTATTTCAGAACCATACCATTCAACTCCTGAGCTGTTTTTACTATTTAAAGTAATACCTGCATACTCACCATCTGCATCTGCACCACTAGTAAAAGTTGCTATGTTACCGTCAGTTCCTGCGTTATTTACAGATAACTTTGATGTAGGAGAAGAGGTACCTACTCCTAAGTCTCCTTCTATAATAGCTCCATCTGTAGGAGCTGCAATATTATTATATCCAGAACCTACTTTTAAATTACCTTCTATATCTAGTGTAGAAGCAGGACTTGAAACTCCTATTCCTATTTTATCACTATCTTCAACTACAATGCTATCTTCAATTGTGTTTGAGTCAGTCCATTTAGTTAAGTAATTAGCAGTGCCAGTACCGTCTATCTTTGCATCTATTAGGATTTGTTGAGCATCTTGCTCATCCTTTAATACTTTACCTTGACTAGCAGCTAAACTAATTGTGTTATCAGTTGAGTCTAAGCCATCATAAACATCTCTTTGTGCTATAGTAGTATCAACTGCATTACCATTGTAAGTAGGTAAACCATTTACATCTTCACCAAAGTTATCTAAAACTGCTTTATTAGCGTGAGTGTGTGTACCTAATCCTATATACGAAGTTACAGTACCATCAGCTAATAGTATTTCATCTACAGTTCCTCCATCTTTAATAAAGGCATCACTTTTTATATTGCCATTTACTTCTAAAGCTTCTGATGGGTTTTGTGTTCCTACTCCTACATTACCTCCTAAAGGATTTAATAGTAATTCGTAAGCATTTGCATTAGTTACACCTTGAGATTGTAACCAAGACTTGTTAGAGTTAAGCACTCCTATTTGTAATCCATAATAAGCTGGATCAGTATCTGAGTTAGTTATAAAAACACCGCCTGTAGCAGCACCTAACGTAGGTATATCAGATGTAGAACTTGATTCTACGTGTAATTTTGTTTTTGGGTCTGTTAGTCCAACTCCTGTTTTACCATCAAAGGTAAGAGCTAACGTATCATTAGTAGCTCCTGTTCTAAATTCTAATCCACCTGCTATAGAGTTATTACCAATAGTACTTACACCTGGTCTACTAAAGTACATAGTAGCACCATTATTTTCTATGCTTACATTACCTAGAGATCCATTAACCTGAAAATCCCCAGCTACATTTAGTGTTGTAGAAGGGGTAGTTGTATTAATACCAACATTACCAGTACTTCCTTGTACAGTAATCTTAGCATCTGTTAAATCAGCATCTGTGTTATCTAAGTCAGAGTTATTGAGTATGTGTACATCACCAGTACCAAAAGTTCCTTTTGTGTCTAGTACTATACCTCCTTTTACTGCTCCATTTTGATCAATAAAGCCAGTTAGTCCTACTCCTGTAAACTCGTTAGTGTCATTGTTTTGACCTGTTACTATAGCAAAAGAATCTGTAGTAGTATTATTATAAACTGTAGTTTTGTATCCTGGGGTGTCAGTTCCAACTCCTAAATAACCACCTATATTTGCATCACCATTTAACTTAGTGTCTCCGCCAACTTCTGCATCTCCTGATACTAGTAAGTCATTAGTTACATCTAAACTATCTATATTTGCATGTGCAGTTACAGTTAACTCTTGGGAAATTACTTCTCCAGTTATATTTGCATCTCCCCCTACAACTAAATTATTAGAAATTTTAGCATCACCACCTACATCTAATTTTTTAGTAGGACTTGCTACATTTATACCTACGTTTCCGTTAGCATAATTTACATTTATACTTGAGGGTGTAGCTACACTGCCATTGGGGTTTTGCCATATACTACTATCAGAACTTTTTCTAATTAATGTAATATCATTGTTTGTCAGCTCCCAAACAAAATCAGGAGTATTGCTATTTCCTACAAATAAAAGTGCATTTATTTTTTGGGATGCAGTTAAGTTAGAGTTTATCCAAGTTTCTACTTCTGAAATCTGTGGGTTGTTAGTTACAGCAAAAGCTGACAAAGGTATTTCAATTTTCTCTACAGCATAGTCATTAGCAGTACCATAACCTAAAAACTCCATTGCTTTATCTACTAAAGCAATAAAACTTTGATTATAATTTGCTAAACCTCCTGTTGTTTCCTTAGATCCTCTAATATCTTTTCTTCCAAAGATTGTATTTTGAGAATTAAAAACTTTTATAAAAACCTTTTTAATATCCATTTAGATAAACGTTTAAATCTAAGAAAAAATAATATTGTAACTTTAAATTAAAAAAATGCAAGCATATCCAATTAAAGATACACTTGCATTAATTATTTTATAAAGTTTAAAGTGCTCCTGTTACGACAGCATCTGTACTTGCAACCCATACTCCAAGAACTGCATCAAAGTCAGTCTTAAAAGCTGTGTTTAAAGTAGCTCCGTCAGAACTTACAGAAACAACTGGAAAAAGATCAGCATTATCAGCAGTATATGCTGTTAATACAGTTCCTACTGTAGCAGTTGCATCCATAGCTGCAGGCATCAACATAATTAGTTGCTTAGGAGAATCTTCTTTTATAGTAAGAGTTTCTTCAAAATCAACATAATTAAGAATAGCTGAAGTATATGGTGTGTTTTCAGCTACGTAGTTGTAACCTTCAACAACATTAAATGAAGGATAATCTGTTGCTACAAAAAGATTGTGTACATTTCTTTGAGCACTTCTTCTGTTAGCCATATCCCAATTCATGTTTACAGCTTCTTCGCTACCAGCTTTAGTTGAACTAAATCCTTCTGATACTCTGAAACCGTCAGTTAAGTTTACAGTAATGTCAACTGTAGTCTTAGGGTTAGTGTTTACTCCTAAAGGAATAGAATCTCTCTCTCCCAATACGATAAAACCATCAACTTTAGATGCAGCACCTGCAGTAGTAAGATCAATTACCTCAACAGTACTAGCAATATCAATTGCTTCTGTAGCTCTACCTGCTGCTACGTCTTCAGCTTGAAGCTTAAGAAGTTTAGCAAGACCTGCAACCATTTCTGGCGTTACTGTTACTGTAGATGTAATACCTTTGTAATCCATAAATGGAAGAGCTGTTCCTGCTAAAATAGCACCAATTGCTACTCCACTTCCACCAGCAATTTTTACTGCTAAAGCTACAAAAGGTTTTTTACCTTTCATGTCTCCGTTCTCTCCTGAGAAAGAAAAAGAGCTGCGGTTTAATTTATAAAGCATGTTTTGGATAACGTAATCTTTAGGACTAACTGTACCTAAAGCTGTAAAATCAGGAGCAAGAATTTTACTTGTTACTGAGTTAGAGTTAAATCCGTGAGTCTTCTCTATCTGAGCAGAATCCATCTCAACTATAATACCGTATTCAGTACTATTAACAGGAGCTGGAAAATCAGAACAAGAAACTGCAGAATAAACTGCTGTTCTAGGTTTAGTAATAGTTAATGATCGTACATTATCTTTCTGAATATCATCAGAAGATACATATACTGGATCTGCTACTTTCCAAGGATCTGCAAGAGCTAAGTTTGAGCTTGCAGGAGTTCCTTGCATTACTCTAATTGCTCTTACGTTACTTGCTACTTCACCTCCAGCTAAAAAATTGTTAGCTGTTACTGTTCCATAAAAATCTGCTGAAGCAACTCCGAACTGACCGTCAGCCAAGTTTACATTGCTTGCACCTAGTACTGCTTGATTTTTAGAAAAAGCTTGAGGTTTAGATACTAGAATTTCTTCTATATCTCGCTTGTTACTTTTTTTAAATTGTGTCATTTTAAAAATATTAATTTGAAATTATAAATTAGAAACTATTTGATTTTGAGCTACTTGATAATCTGTAGTCTGCATAGCTTCCCATTCTCTGACAACAAAATTAACTAATACATCAATAAATGATTCATCTATTTCTGGGTTAATTGCATTGTCAGTTAAAGAATAACCATCCAAGCCCTTACTAGATTCTATACTATTATAGCCTCCTATAAATGCTCTTCTTGGTTGTTTAATATACTCAACATCAACTGTTGAGATTGTAAATTCGTTATTTGTATATAAATATATAGAAGAACCTAATCCTGTACTAGCTCTTGCAATAGTAAATGGAATTCTTTTCCATCTCCTAGAAGGCTTAGAAAATGCGTCTCCTAAAATAGTATTTAGTTGTGTGTGCTTATCTAAATTTAAATTAATAGGTCCACAGTCAGTATTAATACTAACTCTAACTAAATGCCTATACTTGTGCTCTAAAAAAGTAAATGGTATTTCAAATACACCATCTTTGTGAGCTAATGGAGTTAAAGGTGCTTGTTCTGGCTGCTTTACTAAAAGATTAGATATCATATCTATTCTCATTTGAGTAGCTTCAAAGCCCATTCCTTGAGTAAGTGCAGTACCTGCAAATGCAGCATCTACATAGTTGTCTTGACTAATATTAATCAATTCATCTATTATAGCAGGTGGTAAATCATATCTAGAATTAGAATCTAATTTTTCTACCTTTGCTTTTACTAATACGTGTACTCTTTCAATTAATGCATCCATATTATTCTACCCAAATGTTTTTAGATTTCACTTCATCAAATAAAACTTTGTACCAGTTTTGTGACTCACTCTTTTCAGAGTAATTTTGATATTCTGATAATATAAAGTTTTTAAATGTTAAAGATGAAGTAAATTCTCCAACATTAGGATCTTGTATTTGTGAATGCCATGTATATCTACCATCTCTTGCAGTAATTACATTGCTATTAAGAGCTTGTTGTATTAAATACTCAATATCTATTTTATAAGATTCTTCAGCAATTGACATTCTCTCTACTAAAGCTGTAATTCTTTCACTGTTAGAAAGTTGGTGTCTATTAGAACTAGATATGTACTCTAGTAAAACTTCTTTTACTTTATCATCTGTAGCTCTACCCTTTAGTATATTATTACCAATATTATCTTTAAGAATAATAGCTGCTTTATATCTATCATAAGCCTCAAACTTACGCTTAAGAGTTTCATAGTTATAAGCCGCTTCAGTAATAATTTCTCTCTTCTTAATCTTTCTTTCTTGTGCTTCGTTTTCTTCTGAAATAAAGAACCTGTGTGTTACAGGGTTAATATCATCTACTGACTCAGCAATTCTACTATGATTTTTTATTAGTTGCATAGACAACCTGCCTCTTGGGCTATCACTAGAAAATCTATTAGTTCTAGGATATAATACTAATTTAAAGTCCTGTAAGAATGTAGGAACTTCTGCATCTCTGTGTGTTCCTTTCCCTGCACTTAATAGTGTAGAACCTTTCATTTCAGAAGTATAAAAATCTGGATCTACTCCATCTCTTACTTCAAATTCTCTTTGTTTAGAAATTCTTTCTTCTTCTACTAAAGATTCTAATAAAGAATCCCATAGTTTAGATAGACCAAATTCTACTTGCAACTCAGTTGCTTTTTTACCTTTAAAAGGATTTTCAATTAATTCATCTAATCCAGTAATTAATTTACGTTTAGCGTAATCAGCTTTAAATTTGTAAATGTCATGAACTTTTGAACCTCTTGATTGATTTAATGGAGAACTATTTACTTCTTCTCCTGTGACAGGGTCAAATGTTTTATACTGTCTAGTGTGTCTTCCTTGTACACTTGTTCCTTGCACAGGGTTAACGAATAATACATGATTTTTCATATCATTTTAACTTTTTCGTGGTTAAATTAAAAAATGAAGGTTCCTTTTAGTGTTGTCACCTGCAACCAATCTCCAGTTTGATTATCTATATATAATCAAAAACAGTGATAGCGAAATCTTAGTATGCTAACGTAGGGTCAAACTCTACTCTACCAATTCTTTCTGTATCCCATACACAAAGTCCACCTGACATTTCTCTGTACATACCCATTTTCTTGTTGTTTGAGTAAGCATTTGAACCGTCAGTAATAGCACCTGTTACAGGATCATATATGTTAGAAACAGTGTAGTAAGATTCTACTCCACCTTCTTGAACGCATGTAATGTTTGCATTGTTTGCTGCTGCAGCTTTTTGATCAGTTGCACCAAAATCAAAGATATCATAAGCGTATGACTCTAAAGTTCTATCAACTCCTGGAGCCATTTCTGGGAATAAGTTTCTGTCATCTTTAATTGGATCGTGTTGTACTTGAATTACTAAACCATTAGTTAGTCTAATAGAAGTAAACTGAGATCCGTACTCTAGTGAGTTTTGGTGGAATCTTGAATCAACATTACGGATAAATTTATCATCAACAGTAACGTATTGGAATTGAGAAGCTTCCTTAGCGATTAGTCTGTGGAAGAAATCAACACCTGCTTCTCCTGTAGAAAGAATAATCAATCTATCAGAAAAATCACGTCTTGTGATAAATACAGACATTAAATATTCAGAAAGATCTGAAAGAGTTAATGAACCGTTGTGTGAGTAGAAGTTACCATCTTTTACTAACTGTCTCCATCCTGGAGGAGTCTTGATTGGTCTTCCTGAATCCTGATCTTGAGAAAACTGTAAACGACCCCATTCCATGTTAAATTCTAAATCTCTGTGGATTCTTTCTTCAAGGATTGTTTCCATTTTAGTTAAGTATGTTCCAGCCATTACTTTTGTAGACTGTCCACCTTTACCTGTGTTTCCTAGATTTTTTAACTCAGAGTAATACATGTATCCAACTCCTAGAGCTTCTCCAGAGTGGTTACTTGTTCCGTCTGAGTAAGACATTCCTGCTGCAGAACCTCCTTGTCTACATCCCATTTCTAGTCTGATAAACTTGTCAGTTACTTCTACTTTTCTTGCAAATGCTCCTGTCACAGATGACAATTCAAACATTTGGTTAAAGATAGGTGCAGAGTATTTTGTGTTAAGTTCTGTTGCTACTTGTGTAGTTGCATCAATAACTTTTCTACCTGGCATAATATATTTAATATCTACCCAAGAATTAGGATCTCCATCTTGTAATTCAACTACATAGTGGTAGTTATTGTCAGATACTCTTTTTCCGTGTCCTACTATTTTTAGCATAGGAGCATCAGAACTTTCTGTTTTAAGGACAGTTGGCTCATGTACGTTCGGTGTATCAAGACCGATCATAAATGATAAACCACCTCTTCCTGGCTTACTATCTAGAGGTACTAATACGTCTGTGATAGTAAATGAAGTCTCAGTCTCGCTAATCAAAGCCCACTTATAGTCATCAACTCCTGGTCGGAGTGTATGAACATTATTATTTCCTTTAGTCATGTAAAGGAATTTTTTGTTTAGTAGGTGTGACCCTGGCTTAGATGAAAAAAGTTGTGCTCCTCTAACACCAAAGTTGTGAGGACCGTACTTTTTAAACATCTGAGCATGTGAGAATGAGTCTTGAAATGAACCTCCTAGAGTTTCTCTTCTTGTAAACTCTAATGCAGTTTTTCTAAATGTACTCATTATAATTATTTATTTAAGGATTAACAAATTGAACATCATCCATCAGGTTATTATTACGTTTAGTTCCAGAGCTTTTTCTTGACGAGGAGCTGTAATTTTGTCTAATAGAATTGTCTTTTAATTTTTCTACCTGTTTAGAGGCTGCAACTTTTGCAAACTCTGTAAGGTCAAATGTTTTAGTTTTAGAATCATAATACTGACTTAGTGTAATAAGCTGTACTAATGACTCAGGATTAGTAAATGCTTCTGTAAATCTTTCTACATATGCATTACTTCTATAGTTGGCTTTAACAGCTTCTTTAGTTCTTTTAGGGAATTTATTAGTATCTATAGTTTCATATAAACTATTAGTAAATTCTCTTTGAGCCTCTTGCTGCGCCATTTCTTGTAACCTTTGCTGTTCTAAAATTTCATCAGGCGTAGTTTGATTTGCCTTTTGATATTTAGCAGCTAGTTCTTTTAATGCTTGACCTTCTTCATCTCGTGATTCTAATAAATCAATATTAGATTCTATTAAATCATCATCAAGCCCTTGAGATTTTAAGTGGTTACTTACTATTTCTCTTGCACCTTCTAAAGAATTAACTGATACTGGTTGGTTATATAAGTTTAAAAATCCAACTACATCTTCATCAGTAAGTTCGTGACCTTTATTCATAATATACTCCATTATCTGCTTACCTTTTTCATTGGTATTAGATAGTAGGTTATCTTTTACACTCTCTGGAATCTCTTCAAAGATTTCATCAAGTTTTTCAAATGTACCATCAAAGTCTTCTCTGTCTGTTATGTATCCTTTATCTAATAAAGTTTTATAAGTACCTACCGCTGTAGGATCTTCTTCTACTGTTACAGAATCTTTTTCAACATTATCTTCTTCTTGTACATTTTCTCTAGTAGGATCATATGTTGATTCTTCTACTGAAGGTGTATCATCTCCTTCTGTTTCTACTTTATAGAAATCTGGATCAGATATAATTTCGACATTTTCATTGTCAAGTAGGTCATCCATAGCAGGGACCTCAAACGTTTTAGCCATAATTTTTCTTTTTATGATTTACAAATATAATAACATATGTTGAAACTTCAAAATGTAAATTGAGTACTTTTTAAAGTTTCATACATAGTTATATTTAATTAAAATATATTTAAAATTAATTAGTTTTAGGGGTAGAATTAGAAGATGCAATTTTTTCTTTAGATTCAATATCTTTTTGTTTTAAGACTTTTTCATTCTCAAGTTTAGATTCTTGAATATCCATACCTCTTTCTTTAATATCTAGCTCTCTAGTTTTAATATCAGCTTCTTGTCCTAGTTTAAGTACTTCCATATAATCAGGAACTCCATCATTATCAGCATCTTTATCTTCAGCTCTAGCCGTATTATTCATAGCAGCTACTTTTTCACTTGATGCATTACGCATACCCATTAACTGCACTTCATGAGCTTGTGAATCTTCAACTTGCTCTTTTTGCATTTGTGCCATTTTTTCTTGTGACTCCATACTAGCTTGTTGTTGAGCTTGCTGTCTTTCTTGTTGCTTTTGAACTTCTATTTGTATTAACTTGTGAGTTTGTTCTGCAGATTGCCCTGATGTAATTGACTTTAATAAGGTAGATACTGCTTGCATTCCCTCTGGATTCTGTGAAAAAGCTTGTGAGTTTTGTTTCATGTAGTTTTGATACTCTATATTGTTTCCAGTATTAGTAACAAAAACCATTGTGTTTAGCATCTCTACAGACTTATTGCTTATCTTAAACAACTCTCTAGTTCCATCTTCAAGTAAATACTCTAATGAATGTTCTTCTTCATCTCCAAGTAATACTTTTTCTGCGTAAGTTCTAAAGTTAATTAAATAATCATTAAATGCATCTGCCCAAATTTGCGAGTGTGCAAAAAACAAAGGTTCTGTAATATGGTGAGACTGAGCTATTGCTTGTTGATTATCAGACACATTAGATCCAGAACTAAATGCTGCTTGTCTTTGGGGGCTAATACCCATTGCCATAGACATTTCTCTTTCTAAAAGACCTAATAACTGCTGTAATAAATATATTTCATTAGCTGTTGATAGCATCATTCCATGCCCACCAGGAGTTCTTTGGGGGTTTGGTAAGCCAGACACCCCAACTTGCGACCCTGAGTAGAAGTTTTTACCTAAGTACCTTTGGTATACTAATGCAACTTTTAACGGATCATTAATAGTTTCTCCATCTACATCTTTACCTAGTGATTCAGGTATTTGGTCAATGTCTATGTTTTGTACGTAACCTTCGTATTTCGATAACTCTCTGTTTTGTATATTTTTAATAAACAAATATTGTAAATACAACGGTAATGCTCTTTCAAACATAGATACAGAGTCTGCATTTCTAGCAGTTAGTATCATACCTTTAGTAGATAGTGAAAAATTAGAAAACGGATTTTCTAAGTTAGTTATCTGATAAGGTACTTCTCTATAGTTTATAAATTTGTTAGAGTCTAATCTTGTTATTTCATATTTGCGTGGAACCCATAGCGGCTCTACTGAATATTCTTCATCTTCATTCATCCAAACAAACTTATGCGTCTTATGACCAAACTTGTTTGTAAACTTAACCTTCTCAGCACTCTTAGGTATATCAAAGTCGTTTCTAACTAGCAACGTTACTTTTTCTCCTAAATCATTAATATAAGACATGAAGTACACTGGCTTAAACGCTTTAAACTCAAACCGAGTTCTAGTTACTAGCTGGTCATCTCTATGTCCTGTAGTTTGATACAGCCCATCTGATTTTTTCTTGCCGCTAACTTTATTGTCGTAGAAATCTTCTAAAATAGAATAATCTTTCTCTGTGTTTTGTATATTTCTAGACCCTACACCTAAACTATTGCGCTTATCTTTTATCGAAGCATTAATAAACGAGTAATCTGCTATTTCATCATCAGTTAATACGTCTATGTATTCTTCTATAGCTTGTGCAGGAGTAATAGTATCTATATGTGCAATCCAATCGCCTTTGTGTATTCTAGGCTCATTAGGTGATTTATGAAACTTAGTATTCATTGGGTTCCATACTTCTAACATAGGCTCTCCGTGCTTCCACCCAGAATGAACAAAACATCTGTCGTTTATAATAAGATCTGCTATTGTATCTAACTCTTTAGCTTTAGTGTCTTGAGTAGCTTTACAAAATTTAAGGGCATGTGAGTAAAATATTTCCCACTCTGAACTAAAATTTTTTGCATTAATATCTTCAGGCTCCTCTTGTGTAGTAAGCTCCTGAATCATTTGATCTATTTCTGTAGGCTTCATGCCAGCCATTTTAGCTTGCATTTCTTGTATCTTTATAGCTACCTTTTCTTCTACTGATGCTGTAAGGGCAGCTAATAGCTTTTCATTTTTATCTTTTATTGCTCTAGCAGATAAAATCATTACTTTAAAATCCTCTACTCTCTTAAGCTTTTCTCCTTTTAGTATATTAACTAAATTATGTAATTTAGGATAAGAAATTAAGTCTTCTTCTACATTAAAGTCAGTATATACTCCTAATGGGTTACATATCTTTTTAGTTTCTTCTTTTATACTGCTGAGGTCACCATTATATATTTGGTAATTCTTATGTAATCTATCATAGTCGTCTACATAACTATCTTTATACGGAACACAATATTCCATATAGTCTACATACCAATCTTTAGTTTTTTTAGAGTCTGGTACTTTTAAGTTTAACGGTATTTCCGTGTTTTTAAATGCCTTCATTATTTAGTATATAATTTGTGTTTAAAAGTAACTCATACGATGCAAATGCATTTTTTAAGGATTGTACTATTACTCGTGTTGGATCAATAATTCCTTCCTCTAATAAGTTACATGCTTTCTTTGTTAAAACGTTTATTTCTTCTATAGTCTGTTTTAATTCAGCATTGCTTTTAATTTGATATGCGGGAGCAAAGCCTATATCTTCGATCTGAGAGCCTTTTGAAGCCTCTGCTAGGGCTATACCTCCCCCCTTTACATATCCTCCCTCTATGGCTGCCTGTACGGCTCCTAGAGCATCTTCTATTCTATCGTATTCTTCTTGTCTGTTCTTTTCAGTTGCACCCCCTACATAAATGATAGCAGTAGAACCTCTTAGTTTGTTTATTCTAATCTCAGCAAATCTTTTCTCGTGGTCTTCTATATACCCATCAAACGTAGCTTCTACTTCAGCTATTCTTTTCTCAATACCTTCTTTGCTTTCTGTAAAGATAGTAAATGCTACTGGGGTTATAATAATCTTATCAACTAACCCTTGCTCATTTCGTAGTGCTTCTATATCTCTATAGTTCTCTACCATGTTTCTACCCCAACCTGGAGCTTTAACTAGACAAGCCTTTAGTCCTTTAGTCATGTTACCGTATACAGTAGATATAACTGCAGGAGAGAATCCTGGAGAAATAATTACTAATGGTGCATTCAATTTATTAGCGTGCTCTATTGCTTGTATGTATAAGGATGGATCAGACGATTTGTTTTCATCGATAATAACTAGAGCGTTCTCTAGGTTACAGTATCCATTACGTTGGTTCTTAAACTTCTCAGAGATATACCCTGTGTTACCAATAAACTCTACACCACTTGCTACTTCATAGTAAGTCTCAATAGAATCTTCATCTTCTTCTAGTGTTACTCTTGACTCTAAGCCTACTTGCTCGTATACTGTCTTTAGTATCTCTCCTACTTCTTTAGAGTTACCTGATGTAGATGCAATTGCTTCTAGTTCTTTTAGCGTAGTAAGTTCTTTTGAGCTTTCTAGCACTTTATCTATTACTGTTGTTATTTCTGTTTGCAATGTAGTTACATACTCTCTTGCATTACTAGGAATATCTCTTAGAGCCATTGCCCTTAGTAATACTGATGTTGATGTAGTACCATCACCACACTCTTCTACTGTTTTTTGAGCTGAGTTAATTACTAACTGAGCACCTATGTCTTCTATAGGGTTTCTTAATTTAATTTCTTTTGCTACTGATACTCCATCTTTTGTAAATCTAGAATAACCATTTCTGTTAATTAAAACGTATTTACCATGGGCTCCCATTGTTGAGGCTACTACATCTGCAGCTTTAGATAAGCCTATTAATACTTCTTTTTTTGTGTTTATAATTTTTGTCATGTATCGCACTGTTTGTTGATAAAAACTGTAATCTATTTGATTCTTTTTTCCTTCTTATTTGTGTCATAAAGGATTCTTGTTCTGATAAAAATGTAGGAACTAAGATTAATGAAGACACTGCATCAAAGTTACCCTCTAGTGTAAATTGTGAAATTTGTCTTATTAAAAATATACAAGGTATTGTTTCTATCAATTTAAACTCTCCATTACTTCTAGTTACATCTGTAAGTAGTAAATCATTTGTATCATCAACCATTGTCATTTTACCTATAGCTCCTCTAGCACCTACCATGTAACCAAATTGAGTTACTTTCTTTTCGTAGATACTGTCTCCTTTTGCATGTTGGGGTCTTAATGCTAATAAATGTAGTTTGTTTTTTTTCTCAAAATAAGATCTACAAAACTCCCCTCTGTTTGCCTCGTATACTAACCCTCTAAATGGGTTACCGTAGAAGGCTAACAACTTTTCTAAATTTTGGTAGTATTGTTTTTTACCACCTTTAGGCTTACCTATGTAAGAACAAACTAGTTGGTTACCATCATGTGTAATACCGTACTTAGGATTTAAAAACCCATAGGTTACTCCTAATGATGCTCCGTCTTCTTGGTTATCTGACACATAAGGATCATGTACAAAAAAGTACATATCATTAGGTACTGACCCTCTAACTTCTTGCGGTGGCTGGTACATCATTACTTCACCATCCATTCTTTCCATGTCTTTTCTAACTGGAAAATCATAAAAAGGATTTGGGTTATGTACTATATCGTAAGTTACTCCATTAGGTTTAGCACTATCCCATCTTAACTCTATAGCTGTACCAATAGTTTGGTAAAGCTTTTTGTCCATTAATTGTCTTTCTCTTTCTACTGCTTCTTCATAGGGTAGTAAATACTGTGCATCTGTTACCCACATGTGTGACGGTATATCAGGGTAGTTCATACAATGCATTCTAAGTGTTTTAGGATTTGCAGACTGTGCTGCTTCCATATACTCACTTAACCAATGTTCTCTTGCTGCTACTACGTCTGTATTACCATTCCTATCTTTAAACTGCCTATAAGTCATGTATGCAGGAATAAAAAACCCTATATTACCAGTGTTCTCCCAAACATCTTCATACTCTACTATATTAAACTGTGCAGGGTTAGTAAACATTTCTTTTGACTGTAGTACTAACTCTACGTTTCCTGATGTACCTAGTAAGTATTGTATACCAAACTGTACACCATTCCTTGTTACTGTTGCTTTATTAGAGTTCCATACTTCTATAACATTGTCACTTAACCCAACCTCCTCAAAGGTACTTACATTATAACGACCTCCAGCTGCTGCTTCTGCTCCATCCTTTTTGTTAGATGAGTAAGATACATGAAACATTCTTGTACCTGTACCAAAACCACCTACCCAACTTCCGTTAATTTTTTGTTCGTATAAGTGAGCCCAACCACCTACTTGCTTATTACCTGGCTTAATAGGACCGTTCATATCTCTGTAAAATGGGTTAGGAGTCCAATCTGAACCCCCTTGTTGACCCCATACTCCTAGCTTTGGGTTAGTTGCAAATTCATTCATTGCATCTACAAGCTTTTGTATAAGTTCACCAGATTTATCTGTCTGCCCAGAGCCAATAGCTATTTCTATTTTTTGTACAACTTCTTTGTCATACTTTACTGCACCATCAAAACATATTTGGTAAAGGTTAACTGCAACTGCAGAAAAAAAACTTTTACCTGACCCCCTTGATCCAAATACAAACTGATTAGATGCAGCATTTTGGAATAAAGGTATTCCTAACGGCTTATCAGCTAATCTTCTAAGGTTTTGTCTTGGAGGTAAATATTTTTTTAACTTGCCTTTCTTGTTTATTATATTTAGTACTGCTTCTTTTAAATCTAAGTCCATATCTTCAAACTCTGAAGTGTTAGGGACTCCTTTCTCTACATAATCAAAATACAAACTATCAGAAGTATACTCGTCATCATTTTTATAACCTGAAAACCCTCTTGCCTCCCAATGGTGGTAAGCTTGCTCCCATTCTAAATCTTGTATTTTAGGAGCAGTCTTTTTAGTTACTTTAGTAAATTTGTTTGTATCTACAATAATACCAAACTTACCATAAAAGTATAAACAACCTGGCATGTGCATCCACTTACCAAACTGCTTTGTCCACTTACCCTCAATACAAAACTTTTTTTCTTGTTGCCAATATTCTATATACCTAGGGTCATTAGGGTGAAATATTTTTATTTCATCTAAATTAAACTCCTTTATATTATCTATTTTAACCCAATTAGGTTGACCACAAGCCCAATGTTTATATTCTGTCATACGCTATTCTGCTTTAAAAAGAGGAGAAGACTTCGGACCTTCTCCCCAATTTACCTATTGGATTGTATTTATTTACAAGGGAACAATCTCAAACCCTCTTTGCACGAAGTGTAAATCTATAAGTGCTCTTTTAACCACTCTTGTATATGTGTATTCCTAAGTGTAGTAGGAGGGTCTATTTGTTTTTTATTTTTAAAAAAAGCTGGTATTCCTTTTTTTGTAAAGACATACCCTTGATCTTCTAATCTTCCTTTGTTTTCATTAAAATTTTCTTTTTTACCTAAATCCTCTACGCCTAACTGAACACCTAGTATATAAGCTACTTTTCCTATTAATTCTTTAGCTGTCTTACATGGTCTACACCATTCTGCTCCTACTATTACTATCATTAGTCTATTTCTTCTTTAAGTAAATCCATAATCTCTTCCATTCTTTTTGCATAGTATGTTTCAAAAGACTCATCTACGTTATTGTTTTTATATACTACGTATAGAGTGTTTCTCATTCTTTTAGATAATGTCTTACCAAACGTTACGTCTGATTTCATATCATCTAGTTCACTAAGCTCTTTTGCTGTAAAAGATTCTGGTTTCATTGTTATATAACAAAAATCACTCATTCCTAATATAGCTCCTGCTACTGTAGGCTCTAGTTCATCTGTATTAAAGGATATATTTACTGTTCTGTTTTTTAATCTTTGTACTTTTGTTATTTCTGCTGGTATAGTTACCATATATCTATGTTTATTAGATAAGCCCCCTTTCACTAGCTGTAAGCTTTCTACCCCCTTTAAGCTGTGCTTCTGCTTTTTCTAACTGCCACATTTCTTCCAAGTCTTTTAATTCTTTAAACAAACTTGCTATTGTTTTAGATAGAGTAGCTACCTGCTTTATAGTTCCTGGTATAACTCTTACTTTATTAGTTTCATCTACTGTATCTAGAGTTAGAGTAGTACCATCTATAAACTTCTGGTATCTTTTTATTTGATCTTGATGTTTCTTTACAGCTCTTTGTGCAAAGGTCATTGTTAGATCTGTATACTCTTCTCTACCTACTATGTATAAGGGAAAATCTATATTAAAATTAGGAAAGAACTTGTCTTTTGCATTGTCTATCCTTACTTCTTCTGGTAATGAGTACTGAGGGTTTATCTCTTCATCATTTTCCTCCATTAGAATAATCATCCACATATATTTACTTGAAAGCTCGCCTCCTTCATCAGTAGCATGCAACTCTGAATAAGGTTTCATCATAACAAACTGTGGATTAACTTCCCAGCAGTTTGTATCTGGTGACCAAGGTCTAATAGCTTGCATTAGTAAAACCTTTTATTTCTCCTGTATTAATTTTATCTTTTTCTTTTATTACTTCCCAATTTTTATTTTTAGTAGAGTTTATTACACTCTTATAATTCCACCCGCAAAAGAAAGATCTAATTGTCTGCTTTGTATTAGCAATACTTTCTGTCTTCCACTCTATCTGATTAGTTACTTCCTGTCTGTACATTTGATTGAAATTTTAAATGTTGAGTTGTATTATTAGAAAAGGTTACTGTTATAGTACCATTTTTTTTATACACTCTAGTGTTGCTTCTTGGTGTAAAACTAGCTGTTATTACATACCCTGTTTCTGTTTTAGGATATTCAGCTACTGTACACCCACATGAAGTCTTTACTGATTTTATTGTTAAAGGACCTGTATAAGTAAATACAACTGGTATTGGACTACCTGATTCTACATCCCCTAAATCTTGTATTGTTTTATCCCACATATTAATAACATGATTTTTCGTAGGGGTAGTATTTTCTTTTAGGACATGGTTTAGATGAAAGTAACATTAAGTCTGTGTTGCACCCACATTCTAAACATGGTCCATTTTCAAAGCATTCTTTAGCCCCTGTTTTTTTTCTTAAATATTCTTTTTTATTTATTGTCTTACCTGTTATATACCTAAAAGCGTAATGCAAACATCCTTGGATGAAATACAATACGTCTTTAGGATTATCCCAAGCGTGTTTTAGTTTGTTGTACATGTGAATAGTAGTTGTGATAAAGGTACTAAAAAATAACCGTGATGAGGGTTAGTAGAATCTGTAGGCATTCCTTCAAGTCCTGACTCAGGATGAATAAAGCTATTTGTTAAGTTTAACGTAGCTTCATCTGCGCTACCTGATGGAGTAATTTGTATCATTGCCTTTCCTATTATAATTTCATCTCCTGCTTTTATATCAATAGCATCTGTCTTTAGATTAGATACTGCTACTGCTTTTTGACTAAATAACCAAGGATCAGATACTGTAGTCCATTTACCATGCCCTGCATGTGTTGGAATTTCAACTAATCTTAGTGGCGGTACAAATACTCCGTCTCTTTCTTCTGGCTCAGTTTTATAAGCTCTTACTAGTAAAGAGTAGTTTACACTGTTTAACCCCTTATACATAGGGTCAATGTTTTTGATGTTCTCATTATATTTTCTAACATCTTGTATATCTTGTGTAGTAAATACTTGATCATCTACATAATCTCTTTGATCAGCTACTTCCCCTAGATGTAGACCATCTAGCATGTTGTTCTTTTTCATTGTCTTTGAATTTTAAAAATTTTTCTAATTTAATTACGTCAGATACCCTGTTGGTAAGGTAAAACCTGAGCGTTTTGTAAAAGTTCTTATATACAAACTCTACTAATTCTTTAGAATAACCAGTTTCCTTAGTCACCAAAGTAATAATTGTCTGTTGGTTGGTAAGTTTCATAATTTTCTAATCTTGTATCTCCGTTCTCTACTATATTTATTACCATACCATGATAAAATTGTATATCCTGAAGAAAGTCTAAACCTAGTTCTGTTTTTAGAGCCAAATAGTCATAGTGGTCCATAACTAATATTGTAGGTATTGCTTGATGGTCTAATTGATACTCTCTATATAAGTCATCAATTTCATCTCTTATACTTGTATTCATTGTTTAATCTTTATTGGTAGTGTTAATTTAATTTCTTTTTTTTGCGCTATTAAATGTACTAAAGGAGAAAATATTCTAGATAAAGTACCATCCTCACTTATAATTTGTTTTTTAATAAGCTGCTTTCTAACATTAGCTATATGTTGCTTACTCATATACATTTCTTTACTTATTTCATCTAAAACACCCATTCCCTTACATTTAAACTCCGTACCCTTGGACATTAAATATGCTGTCATGTCAAGTTGCTTGGCTGTTAGTATGTTTTGCGTTTCATTTAAAATAAGTAAGTAATACCTGTAAAATTGTAGCTCAGTAATGTCTTTGCTAGTTGTACTACTAAGCGTCGGTTGTAATAAGTTTAATTCCATAATCTTTTGTTTTGTTAGTTCCTAGGTATACCTATCCCCCTGGAAATTTTTGTCTTTCTTGAGAACTACTCTCATAATTCCGTTATTAACCTGTAACTTCTACTTACTGTACGTCACCACTTATGTGGCTACACCCTTGAAGGTACGTCTATATCAACCCTTAGTATTATTCCTTCCTAAGCTTTATATACAGGCAATTTTTGTTATTATCGGGGACATTTCAACCATTATGTTTCTCTGTTATCTCAAGAGCATAGTCTATAACCCAACGTCTGAACTTGTGCTTTCTATAAGGATAGATGCTATTAACCAAGTTGTAATTAGTAGTTGAACTAATATAACAATGCAAATATAGAAACAATATCTGGATTTTCCTAATTTTTTTGCAATTATTTTTAAAAAACTTTTAATTGGCGTAAAGTACTTATATATAAGGGGTTAGATTAGTTTAAGGGTAGTGCATTAGAGCTTAAATCTAAATTACATTGTTTACAAAACTAAAATATAGGGTAAAAAGTTGCGTGAAAAAAAAATTTTTTTTTAAAAAAACGGATTTGCGTATAGATAGCTTGCGTTCATGTATGCAAACTATTACCCCAAACTAATCATTGACAGAATTGTACCCCCAGGGTGCAGTTCATTATTTTTATCGAAAGCTTTCTGCTTTCAAAAACATTCGTACTATGACTTTTAATGATTTGTTGGACACTCTTAACGTTAACACTCTTTCTTTAACAATGCAGAAAGACCTTGACGGTAATGAGACAGGTTATGCTACACAGTGGGACGCAAGTTCACGTGTAAGAGTAGTTATGTCTCCTGAAGCTCTTAAAGGTGCTTCTGACCCTGCAGTCAACAACTTCGTTGTTATTCCTTCTTCATTAGTTTCTAAGGACAAGACTGTCCTTAACAAGGAAACTGGCGAAGAGGAGTTAATTAAGGGACAACCTTATGTTAACAACTTCGTTATTCTAGGCGAGCCAACTATTACATTTGGCAGACACTAGGATTAGATAAACTTCCTCTGGGCTTCGGCTCAGGGGATTAAAGCTTGACCTGAACACGTCGCAAACTGTTCAATAATTTCTTTAAAACTAGCAGTTGGTCAATGTAATCTGTAAAAAGATTAAACAACTACATATGCTCAGAAACGTTGTCTTTAAAAACAACTTAGAGTGTGTAGAGACCTTAATAGTGGGAGCACAAACAGAAGCAGCGTACACTTGATTTTGTATTATTTAATACACTTTCAATGTCAATACGACCTGTCCGTGAGTGCTCCCTAACTGTTTTCTTTACCTTTAAACTTTAGAAGATGATGCATTTAGATACTGTTATTAAACTAGACAGCCTAAAAGACCTTTGGTCTATTGACACTAATGCTCAGTTTGAGACTATGAGTGGTCAAGATACTGAGGGTAGTTACTTTGTTTTCTACAAGGTAGGTAAACAATACTATAGTGTAAGATTACACTCTTAATAAGCTTGACCTGAGTATGTCGCAAAAGACTCAATTTTTTCTTAACCTTTAGAACATTACGTTATGGAATACACAATGGAAGAACTCATTGCAGAGGTACAAGCTTTAACCGATTACTTAACTTGGCTAGATTAGTCAGGTTAAACGCTCGGTTAAACACCTCTAGAAAGAGTCATGACATCGTAGTTTTCAGTAATCTTTAACAGGACTCATGACATCGTAGTTTTTGGTTATACATTTTAACCAGGAATCATGACATCGAAGTTTTTAATCTCTTGACTCCTGACTCTTGACTCTTTTATTCTTTTAATTAAATAAATTAATAAACATGTTACATTTAAAAATAGTATTCTTTTTCTATCTTATATTATCTATATGCTGCTTTATTACAGTATTCGTAGGAGACTTACCTTATATAAGCTTGACCGCTACAATAGGACTTACGTTAGTCACTTTTCTTGTCGGTCAATGTATCCATCGATGCAAACAACGTCCCCACTCTAATTAATGGGGCTTGTCCCTGAATAATTCTATCAATTTTATTTGTTTTTATAAATTTACGTAGAATTATTATTTTTTGTTGGTAAATAGGTTACGTTGGGATTAGTACCAACCATACCTTTTACCCTCTTTTTGACACTCACTTATTATAACATTCCTAAAAAATAATTAAACTTTATTAAAATGAGCGAAACATTTATGCTTATAATATTGTCTATATTTCTAGTAATATTTCTTGCTGGAGCATTGACTATATTATTAATTGCAGCCGATCATCCTAGATTGGTCTTTGCTTGTATTGGAGTATACGCAAGCCTAAAATACATACTCAATAGGTTTTAAGTTCTGACCTAGTAATAGAACAATAACATTATTATACCTTATAAATTAAATATAAATGAAAAATATTATTATTATTATTATCACGTTACTTTCTATTACTACATCAGCACTTTCACAAGCTCCACAAGGATCGTTTGAAATGCCTTTAGGCAAATACTTTATATGGAATGGTGAAGCCTCAGAACAAGCTGTACACGCTTTAATAGGATACCAACAAGATTGGAAATTCCCAGTACAGATACTTTGTAACGTAGGTGACGAGCAAATGTTATTTAGTAAGACATTTACAGCTGTACACAAAAAAGCTTTTGATGGTGAATATGGTGCTATTAAATTAGACTATGAAAACAATTATAGTAGACGAAGCATTCAGCTATTAAAGATTACTGCACCTAGTAGAAATGGGTTCAACAGAATCATACACTACTTATACATAAGCGAGTTCAATGGTATCAAAGACTTTAGAATGATCATCAAAGATCAGTATATTATAGACATCATTGATAATATAATTAAACCAGATAGTAAAATATGAAATACAAAAACTATCAAATAGATGAAGAGCCTTGGAAAGGGCACTTTATTGCTTGGGATCTAGAAGATTGTGATAACCACGAAGTTTATTACAACACTAGCATAGAAGAAATCAAGAAAGAAATAGACGAAAACACTGTCTATATAGAAAAACTTGATGGATACCGATTTAGATACTAGTATCAGCCTTGAAATAACAGGCAAGTTTGGCAACTACTTTAAATAAGTTGTAATATAGCGTCTCTTTTTTGGGCGAGGTTAGGTAGATAGGTAAGGTAACTATGTTACGTGAGCATAGAGTTACAGTAATAATGCTGTGCTGAAATACGCTTTACTTACTAATGGGAGTTCAAGTCTCTCGCGCTATATATTTTTAAACTTAATTATTATCATTATTAAATTTATATAAAAATGAAACTTATTGACTATATTGTAATACTTTACATTATAATTTTTATGCCATTTGCATCAATCAAAGCTTATTCGATGTACAAAGCTAATTTACCAAATATTATAGAAAAATCAGTAGTATATCCATACTCTGAAAATGCTGTAGTATACATTGGACCAGATAGATTAGAACTTAAAGTTACGTATTGTAATGACAGTACTGAAATAAACTCTATAAAGTCTGAAATAGTAGATGACTATATATTTGTAGGATCATATAAAGACGTAGAATCTATAATTAGTTTATGTTTTACGAACGAACCTACAGATATTAACGTTATATACCTTAGAGAATACTATAAAAACATAGTAATAACAACATTAAATAACAATTAAATATATCCAAACATGAGTAAATTGTTTAATTTTAAATCGGCAGTATGGGAGACAATAACTGTTGATGACCATTTAGAAGACAGAGTTTCAAGCTTAATTTGTAATGGTATCATACAATCTAGAAAAGATTTAGAAGATTTCTTAGAGTCAGTTTCAGAAGAAGCTAGTATTTACCACACAAATAGTGATGAACCATTAAAACAAATGGATGTAAGTGAAAATAGTGGTTACCATACAATAGAAGTTATAGAAGATACTACAATGATATGGAATAACTCTTTACCACTTAAAACAGATAGTTATAGAGTATGTATACTTGACAAAACAACTAAAGAGTTGTCAGAAGAGAGTATATATGGTACTGAAGAACAAGCATTATACTCAGCGTATAAGCATATAATGGAAAGTAACTTCAGAGCTCCTAATAGTAGTGATACTGTATCTAATTACATAGACGAATACTACGAGTATGTATCTACTACATTAGATGGTGAAACAGATTACAATATATCTGTAAAATATTTAAATATTAATCTATAAAATTTATATAAAAATGGACAGAAATTATTATAATATTAAAACTGATTTAACTTATGATTGGATAATAAAGTCAAAAATAGCTACTGATCAAGAAATTAGATTAGTTACTTCTATAATAGGTTATAATGTAGAATCTTTAAATGACATCATATTTGCTAGAACAGGTTATCAAGATATGGTACAACATCCAGCAGGAGAAGTGCAGTCTGTAATAGAAGAGCAAAAAGTTCCTTCATTTGAACCTATTAATAACATAAAATTTACAGCATGGTAGATAGTAAACTAATAGGAATTAGTGGTAAAATAGGTTCTGGGAAAGATACTGTAGGAAAGATATTGCAGTTGATAGCATCTAATGGTAATTTAGGAGTTTACAATACAGATTTAGATTTTGTAAACGGAGGAAATTATATAAGAGAGAAATGTTCTAATTACCAGATCAAAAAATTTGCAGACAAACTAAAAGATATAGTTTGTTTGCTTATTGGCTGTACTAGAGAGCAGTTAGAAGATAGAGAGTTTAAAGAGAAAGAACTTGGCGAAGAGTGGTGGCAATATGGGTTAATCCTAGAAAACACCAGGAAACCTATTCTATATCCTTCAAAAAAAGAAAATATAGAAAAGCAGCTAAAAGTTTTTGATAATGCTAAAATGTACATTGATAAGCTAACACCTCGCAAACTACTTCAACTTCTAGGTACTGAAGCAGGTAGACAAATATTGCATCCAAATATATGGATCAATGCTTTGTTTGCTGATTATAATCCAAAATTTAAAGGCGTTGAGTATGATAATTTAAATAAGTATTACCCTAACTGGATAATAACAGATGTTAGATTTCCTAATGAAGCTCAAGCTATCAAAGATAAAAGTGGTATTCTTATTAGAATTAATAGAAATAATTTCTTTTATGATGAAGATGGTAAAAAATGTTTATTAATAAATAACCATCTTTCAGAAACAGCTTTGGATGACTACAAAGATTTTGACCATATAATAGAAAATAATGGATCTATAGAGGATCTGATTACTAAAATAACAAATATTTTTCAATGATAAACTTTAGAAAGTACGACGTAGAAAACCCACAAGTGTGGGCACAATTTAAAAAATTTGCATTTGAAGCTAAAGAGAAAGGCTTTAAAAACTATTCAGCCAAAGGTATATTTGAATTAATTCGATGGCATACAGCAGTTCATGGTACTGGTAATTACAAAATAAGTAATAACTTTACACCTGATTATGCTAGAAAAATGATGGCAAATTATCCTGAGTTTGAAGGTTTCTTTAGAGTTAAACAACTTAAAGCTAAGAGATCTTGAAAATAAAACCTTGGGTTAACAAAACGATAACACCTAAACCAAACGGTAGGAGCAGTGATTTTATTTCTGCTTCCTACATTTGGGGATGTAACGGTGGTTGTAAAAACTATTGTTATGTCTATCGTAATCAGAAGCAAACAGTAAATGTTGCTACCAATTTAGATGAAATTGAAGCGGCTGCTACCAAACTGGCGGATCAATTACCTTTGCACAAGCCACCTAATCAAATATCACAGAATGGTTTGTATTATCTTGATATTGGATGTAATTCTGATATAGCATTGTACAGTAAAAGAATTGAATTAGAAAGAATACTTAAGTTTTATGACAATAATTTAAAACTTAATACTACTTTTGCTACTAAATATTCTAAATTGCTTACATTAAATGTAAATCATTTTAATAAAAAACCTAGAGTTCGTGTATCATTAATGCCTGAACGTCTAGCTAAAGTACTAGAAAGCGGTTGTACTTCAGTAACAGAACGTATTACTGACATAAAAAGACTTCAGAGTCTTGGGTGGGAAGTACAAATCAATTTTAGTCCAGTTGTTCTGTATGATAACTGGCAAAGAGACTATAATGAACTGTTTAAAATTATAGCTAATCAAGATATTGACGTACCTTGTGAGGTTATAATGCTAACAGGCTCAGTAACACCGAACATTCCTGATTTTCAACACAATTATTTATTGAGTAATGAATATCAAGAAGAGAAGATAACAAAGTATGGTTCTAAAGCTAAACGGTATAACTACCATATGAAAAAAGGAGCTATAGAAAACTTTAAAACTATTTATTCTAAGTACTGGGATGTCAAGAACATCAGGTACATTTTTTAATTTATTTAACAGTTATTATCAAAATGATATTAAATACTATGTTAACAATAGCATTTTTGCTATTTTTTAGTCTGTTTTTTGCAGATGATGACGAAATCTAATTTATTAATCTAAAATTTACACAAAAAGATGAAAAATATCATAATTATTATATTTACAGCTATACTTTTTTCATCTTGCGTGGGAAATGCTTTCAAAGAATATACAGGCTTCGGTGATTGGAGACTTATCGACAAAGATATTGTTTTGTACTTTGTAAACATTCCTTTATAAGAATAAATATTATTAACTAACAATCAAAATTTTAAAAAGAATGAAGTATATATTATTAATAGCAGCAATGCTTACATTTGCAAGTTGCGGTGAAGATTTTAATCTTATTGAAACACCAATAAATGTTACTGAGTTAGCTCCACAGTTTGAGATACAAAGTAATACATTCCTAGTAGGAGATACTAAAGATCTAATCATACGTGTTAGAAATACAGGTAGCTCTTATTCAGAAGGACCAATAAAATTATTAGTTAGTGGTTACTCTGCTTTTTCAATAGGATTTGATCCTACTGCTACTGAAGCTAATACTCTAATAAGTACTAAAGAGGTAGCAAATCAAAACTTCGCTAGTTATAAAGGTGCTGATTTTATGTATCTTGAGTCACCATTGTCTATAGCTCCTGGAAAAGAGCTTAGAGTTGCTTTTACAGTAACTGCAGTAGACGCTGGAAAACTAAACTATATCACTGTATCATTAAATCAGGGGTCTGGTGGCGATATCAGTAGTACAAATAATGTTATAACTAAAGTATTAGTTATAGCTCAATAAATCTAATTGGAACGTAACTTTGCATTTACCTTGCATCATTGTTCAGTTGATGCAAACCATGTCCCCATTCTAATTACAGGTTACCTCTGACCTTGAACAGAGATTCTTTATGTTTAAATATATTACAGTATGAATAATCGTACAAAAGATGAGTTATGGTCTTGTAAAACCAAAAGTGCGTTTGACAAAATGGTTGCAAGAATAGAAAGTAAATTTAAAAGTAGAAAAGATCTTTTATCTAGATTGTATGATATTACAGATAATATTTGTATGGTCAAACAATTAGGATATAATGTATGTGGAGTTAGCTCTGAAAAAGAGTTAATACAAAGATTACAAGGAGTAAAGACTTCTTTTAATCCAAAAAGTCCTTTAAAAAAGGCATAATACTAAACCTTTTATTAATTATTAAATTTTTTACAAATGTATTTAGAAATCGTAAACAAGGGAGAAATTAAAACTTCCGAAAAAGTGAACAAAAACTACAGAACTGTCTCAGTAAGAGAGAATCAAATCTCTCAATTTACTAAGCCTGACGGAACAAAAGGTATTGCTAAAGGAGTAGCAAAAACAGGTACAATAGTAGTTTGGGAAAATAGATGGGACGATGGATTCAATGACTTAGGTTATGATGAAGCTGTTGGTTCTTTTCTAATGGGTAGCGTTGTAAGACGTAAAGTATTGCCTTATCCACTTCCTGATGGTCAAATAGTAAATTCATATAAAACTGTTGTTTTAGGTGATACTGCTGACCCTTCTTTTGAAATTAACATTGATCGTGCGTTTAAACGTGCAGGACATGAAATCTTAGAAGAAACTGCTATGCCAGTAATGTCATAAAATGTTCATAATGTAATTTAATTAGCCCTGTTATATTAATTTATAGCGGGGCTAATATTTTTAACATAAAAAACATTCTAATGAAATTTATAGGTAAATACGTAGTAAAAAACATAAGAAACACTACAATATCTGAATGTTTAGCGTATTGCAAATCTAAAACTATACTAGGTATAGATATTGAGACAACACCAAAATATAAACAAGGTACGTTTGATGAAACAATATACCGTGGTGGTTTAGATCCTTATCTTACAGAGATAGTTATGTTACAAATAGGTGACTTAGATATGCAATATATCATAGACGTTAGAGATTTTAGTAAAGAAGAGTTACAACCATTGATAGATTTCATACACTGGAATGATAATGTTACATTTATAGGTCAGAACTTAAAGTTTGAAGGTAAACACCTAAGACACAATTATGACATTAGGCTTAAACGAGTCTATGATACAATGTTAGCAGAAATTAGTTTATACAATGGTCTTAACATTGGGTTATCAATGGAAGCTATGTCTAAAAAATACTTAAATTATAAATCTTCTAACTCTTTTGATTTGTTTAATCAAGTAAAAGTTAAAAGTATATCTAGTATTAATGAACATAGTGATTATAGTATTACTCCTTTTGAATTAGAAGAGTTAAACATTATAGATAAGTCTATAAGATTAGGTTTCTTAAAAATAGGAGACAACCCATTTACATATGAACAATGCAAATATGGTGCTGAAGATATTGTAATACCTTTTCAGATTAGAGAAGAACAATTAAAAGGTCACGATTTATTAGGTTTTCACTTTTGCAATGAATCTAACATAAACTTTGAGTCTACATATACGCAAGTAGTAGCTGACATGGAGTTAAATGGTATGCCTTTTAATGTAGACAAGTGGAAAGAGTTACATACAAAAAATAGAGATATCTATTATAACAGGTTAGACATACTAAATAAGTATGTAGTAGCTAATCATCCTAAATTTGGACAAACATCGTTGTTTAATCCAGAAGGTGATTGTATAATAGATTGGAGTAGTCCTTCTCAAGTAATAGCATTTTTTAGAAGTTTAGGTATCTGTGACAAAGAGAAATCTAAACAAACTAAGCGTATGGAGTGGTCTGTAGGAGCTAAAGCAGTTCTTGCTACATCACCGTTCAAAAAGAATTATCTTACTGACACTGATATTGAAATAGAGTGTCTAGATAGTTTAAAGATGGCTTATCTTCTAGTAAGAAAGTCTCAGATGAACATTACTACATATGGTTTAGACTTTTTAAAGTATGTACATCCTATTACTGGTAGGTTGCATCCTAATTATAGGCAGCATCTTATTAGTTCTCGTACAGCAACTACTAAACCAAATCTTTTAGCAATACCTGGATCTCATAGAGATGCATTTCATGCAGGAGATAGATGTTTAGTAGTTAATGATTATAGTTCTCAGGAATCTGTAGTTATCGCAGCATTATCACAAGATGAGTCTTTGTTAGACTTCTTTAATAATGGTCACGAGCTATTTGGTTCTGATTTCCACAGTTATACTGCTCAGTTAGTAGGCGAGGTTAGTGATATAGACTTTAAAATCTATCCTGATACTCACGAAAAGTATGAAAAGTGGATGAAAGGTGTAAGACAGAATACAAAAAGTATTAACTTTGGTCTTGCATATGGTATTACAGCTGTTAGTTTATCTAAACAACTGGGTATATCAAAAGAAGAGGCTGAAGAATTAGTAAAAGATTACTTTTCTGCCTTTCCTAAACTAGAAAGCTTCATAAAAGATTCAATGGACAATGCTTTAAATGATGGTTACGTTATATTTGAACCTAATTTAAAAGCTATATATATACAAGATGGTTATAAAGACATAAAAGAGAAAGAGGAATACTGTAGATCATTCTTTTTTAACGATATGTACAAAGCTTTATTACCTTCGCAGAGAGAACTGTATAAAACTAAACTGTACAAAGATAAACCACATATTAAAGAATATTATACTGATATTGGTTTGTTTAAATCTAAGTTAGGTAACAGAGGTTGTAATTTAAAAATACAAGGTACCTCTGCCAAGCAATCTAAATTGGCTCAGATTAGATGTAGAATACATTCTATAGAACATCCTGAGCTTGACTGGAATATCTTATTGTTATTACACGATGAGATAGCTAGTGAGACATCTTGGGATAACGCAGATGCAGTTAAAGACTTACAAAACACGTACATGGTGCAAGCAGCTAATTTCTTTTGTCCTGATCTATCATTTAAAACATCAGGAGAAAAATCTTACGTCTGGGAGCACTAATATTGGAACAATTTAAATAATCATCAAAAAAAATAAATGATGAAGAATAATATTTTTGACACAATTAAAAAACTAACATGGGCTAACGAAACCTGTAGCTATGATATAGTAGTAAAAAAACAAGATACTGCATATAGTAGAATGCTAAAGGAACTACTTATGGAAAATCATAATATATATGATGACAGTAAGAACTCTTATACTTTAAAGTTTGAAAAAAAAGCTTGTTTTTCATTTTTATTTGGAGACGACTTTGATGAGGATGAATTTGATAAACAAATTCTTAAAATAGAATATAAAATACACAGAGTAGAGGGTGCTCGTGAGACTGTATTTACTGAAAGAGATGTTAAAACATATGTAAAGAAAGTATGTAAAATGTTTGGTCAGAAAGCTAGATTTAAAAAAGATCGTATAGTACTTTCTGATTTAGGAAACAAGTACTATACTCTAGCAGTATTAAGTATGATACGTTTAGTGTATGAATATTATAGATCTAATATAATAGAACCACACATTAAATATGTACGCAGTGCTAGAAATTGGAAAACTTTCTCTGATATGCTAGAAGCATATAAAGAGATAGCTCCTGAGTGCTCATATGGAACTGGTCACGCACCTGCTCCTGCAAGAGTAAAGGTAAAGACTCTATCTGATTTTATGCATGCAGTAGATCACAATGAAAACTGTGTAAATGATTTATTTTATTAATAAAATATTAAACAAATATGAAAGTATATGTAATTGGAGGATATCTTAGTTATGCTGATATTGTAGATCAGCCAAATATAGTTGATAGTCCTGAAAAAGCTGATGTAGCAATTCTAACAGGAGGAGAGGATGTTAATCCTGAATTCTATGATGAAGTAGCACACTATACTACTAGCTATAATACTCAAAGAGATATTCATGAAATGCGTGAAGTTGATGAGTGCTTAAAGCTAGGTCTGCCTATAGTAGGTATATGTAGAGGTAGTCAGCTTACTACTGTAATTAATAAAGGTAAACTTATCCAGCACGTTGTTGGTCAACCTTATATGCATCAAGTAAAAGATGTACATTTAAATAAGCATTACGATGTGACTAGTACTCATCATCAAATGCTTTTTCCGTTTAACTTAGAAAAGTCTAAGTATAAAGTATTAGCTTACGCTAAGAACTTAACTCATAGATTTGAAGGTCTACCTAAAGGGTTTGATAAACCAGACGTAGAACCTGAGATTGTTTATTATCCAGAAACTAATATGTTAGCAATTCAATCACACCCAGAGCATCTTGATGTAGGGTCACCATTGAGAAATGTTTCTAACTATTATGTGTCAGCACTAGTAAACAATGAGTTGAAGAATAAATATACTATTGTTAACTAAATATTAAATTATCGGAAAGAAACTAAGTATTAGAGACAAAAGACAATCTGAAGCTGTAAAAGCTTTTAAAAATGGAGGCATACTTTTAGCTTCTCCTAGATTTGGGAAAACTAAAGTATGTCTTGATACTTTAAAAGGTAAAAACATTTTAATTATTATTCCAAACAATGATTTAAAAATAGGTTGGAAAAATGAAATTGAGAAATGGAAGTTTAAAGGTAACTTTAAAATTTTAAATAAATCTAGTATTAAAAAAATTACTGATGACTACGATGCAATCCTTATAGATGAAATAGATACTTTAAGCCCTGCTAATATAAAAGGGTTAAAAAAATACAAAAAAATCTTATATGGTTGTACAGGTAGTTTAGGTGAAAAGTCACAAGAAGCATTATCTAAAGAATTAGATATGAATATTGTGTATGAATATTCTATAGAACAAGCAGTTACTGAAGGTGTAATTGCAGACTACAGAATATATGTACATCCTGTTGACTTAGATAAGACAGACAATTACGTAGAGATAGGAAAGTGGACTACCACAGAAGAAAAGTCTTATGAATATTGGACTAAAAAACTTAAAGAAGTATCTGCTAAAATTGCAAACTCGTACAATAATCCTTATAATTCTTTTAATATGAGACAGCTTATTCAAGATAGAATGAGGTTAGGATTAATGAGATCACAATATATTAGTAGATATTTATCTAAATTAAAAAAAGCTAAAGAAATAGTTGGTAATTTAGATAGATGTATTATCTTTACATCTAGAACAGATAGAGCTGATTATCTTGGTAATGGTTATCATAGTAAATCAAAAGATGTTTTAGATAACTTTTTATCAGGTAAGTTAAGTAATATAGCAGTATGCAAATATCTTAGTAGAGGATTTACAGATCCTACATTAAAAAAAGCAGTTATACACCACTTAACTAGTTCTCAAGAAGATGCAATTCAGAAGATTCTCAGGACTATGAATTTAGATCCTGAAGGCAATGTAGCAGAGATCCATGTATGTACTTATAGAAATACAAAAGATACAGAGTGGACTACTAATGCATTAAAGCTATTTAATCAAGACAAAATAATTTGGCTTGATAAATAGAATTATTTAACTATTAAAATATTTTTATGAATTTAAACTCAGAATTAGAGTCAAAGTTTAATGAAAATGGTATAGATGTAGATGTAGGCTTTAATTGCTTACTAGGTATTTATTTTAACTTAGATATAACTAAGTACATATCACAAATGACTTTAATTAAACTAGACCAAGTCAATTTAATTAACAAAAATTACAAAACTAACAAATATGTTATTAATGTAGATTTGTTTAAAGAACCTGACATGGGATGGTTAGACGATTATCGTGGGTTGTTTAGAGGTATTAGTCCTGGTAGTATGGGTGATCGTCAAGGTGTTGCTAAGAAAATGAAAAAGTTTATGAAGACTAGCAAACATACACCTGAAGAAATATTAGCAGCAACTAGCTGGTATATTAACAATACAGATCCTAGATATATTATGAGAGCACATTATTTTATTGAAAAAAATGGTAGCTCTACACTAGGAGCAACATTAGAAGAAGCCGATTTTGGCGATTTAACAGATGATTTATTTAATAATACATTATAGACTAACTTTAGATTGGAAGGAAAATTAGACATTAATATATTATGGAAAGAATTAATCAATTACAACAGATCCATGTAAAGAAAAAAGAAGGTATAAAAAATTATATACCTTTTAGCTTTCCTAAAATGGCATCTATGATTCCAGGTATTATAAAAGGTACTCCTTATATAATATCTGCAGGTACTGGTGTCGGTAAGACACAATTAACAAAATACTTAGCTGTCATTAATTCTATAGAATATGCTATAGAAAATAATGTAGATTTAAAAATATTATACTTTGCACTTGAAGAATCAATAGAAGAGTTTACAGATTCTCTGTTAACTTATCTTATACAAAAAGAATCAAACATAGAGTATTCAGTATTAGATCTACAAGGCATTAGTGATAACGAAGTAGATTTTAATATAGTAAGAAAAAGCCAAGATAAACTTGAGCAATTTTTAAACTATCTTGAAATTATAGATTTTATATACAATCCTACTGGAATATTTAAGTATGTATATAATTATGCAGAAGCACGAGGAACTCATGTTAAAGTAAAAAAAGAAGGAGAAGAATATTACGATCATTATGTGCCAAATAACCCTGATGAGCACATTATTGTAATTTGTGACCACGTTAGTTTACTTAATACAGAAAAAGGTAACTCACAAATGCAGACTATTTTAAAATACTCTGTAGATTACTCTAGAAAAATGTTTACTAAAAAATTCAATTATTCATCAGTTATTGTACAACAACAAGCAAACGTAGGTGAAGATATTGCTCATGCTAAAGCAAATGCTTTAGAACCGAGGCTAAATAATCTTGCAGATGCTAAATCAACAAAGAATGATGCGCTAATTGTATTAGGGGTCTTTGATCCTTTTAGACACGATAGTATAGTTGTAAAAAATAATTTTAGAAACATTAACTTAAAAAAGTGGGCTGCTGATCATGGTACAGATGCTCTTAGATCTATTAATATTATGAAAAACCGCTATGGTAATTCTAATAAAGTCATACTATTTAAGTTTAATGGTGCTACAAATAATTTTATAGAACTTACTAACGAAGATAGAGAAAAGTACAAATTTATTTAATTTTAACAACAAACTTATGACAAAAATCAAAAGTATTTGTGTAGACACATTAACGGCTATACAAGAACGTCAGTATGCAGCAGACAAGAAAAAGCCAGGTCATGATCAATGGTTTGACTACGGTGTGACTATTGCTAATTTTGTAAATGAGCTAGGTAATCTTGGATTTGAGATTGTCTTGGTACTAGGTGAGCCTGGTACAGGAAAAAGCTCAGGCATGAGAACATTAGAACCAGGTACTAATATTTGGTACAATGCTGACAAGAAAAATCCTACTTGGATTGGTGGTCGAGAAGAGTATGGTAAAAAATTTAAACCTACTCCAAGATTACACCAACTTCCAGATACTTATGCTGACATTATTGCTCACATTAAAGCTGGTATAGAAGCTGACATGTTTGACGATGAAAAGATAGCATTTTTAAGTGGTCATACAGAAACTTACAAGTCTGGTTTAGAAACTAGAGTAAGACTAAAGACTTTAGGTAAATTAGCAAATAAAATGCAAATTGAGGGTAATTTAGAACATGTGCTTTACTCTGTAGTCAAAAAGAATGACTCAACAGGTGATGCAGAATTTTTACTAGAAACTCAGAACAACGGTAGTAATACTGCACGTAGTTCACAAGGTATGCTTGAAGGAGTAATACCTAACGATTACAAACTAATTTTAGACGCAATTAGAAATTATTAATTAATATTTAAATTTTAAAAAAAAATATGATAGAAGGAATAAACACTTCAACAACACCAAGTGGTGGATCTTTTGACTTATACACAGGCTTAGGTCAAGTAACAATTAAAAAAGTAAACCCAACTTCAGAAGAATTTGAAGCAATTACAGGGTATGCTAGAAATATTAATTATAATCCTATTGGCGAGAATAATCTTATGCCAGTAAGAATTTTAGTACACAACGAAGACGCAGGGTTTCAACTAGTAGATTTTTTACTTGGTAATACACCAGTAGTATCTAGCACAGGTAAAACTCAATATATTAGTACTAAAGGTAACTTTACGTATGGAGCAAGTGAAGATGCAATAACTTCTAATCCTAATATGTCTTGGTTTGGTGAAATAGCACGACCAGCATTTGTAGGTGAAGAAAATATTATTTCATTTTTCAAGCAAGGTCTTGGTATTGACAAAGATACTGAGTTTTTAAATGAAGTTATTAACAAAGCACACTATAATCCAGCGAGTATATACTCAGGAGATGCTAGCAGTCTAAACTTTTTAGCTAATATTTTTACAGAAAATCAAATGTCAGTAATCGTACCATTTGGTGTAAAAGAAACTGTAAACTCAGAAGGACAAAGTAGAAACTATCAACAAGTAGTAACTAAAGGTAACTGTTTCTTCCACATGGGCAGTATGAATTACGCTAAAAAGACGTACCAAAAAATGCTTGCAAGACAAATAGAGGCTGGTTACCCTATTAAATTAGCTACTACAGTAGATTTTTCAGTATATGTTGCAGAAACTCCAAGAGTAGGACCAAAGCCAGGATCTGTAGATGTAACACCTCCAAATGTACAACAAGATTTTTCAAATATTCCATTTTAATTAATTAACTTTTAAGAGAGAGGGGTAAAACCCTTTCTCTTATTTTAAAAATTTTATTTATGACAACACTTTTTATGATAATTTTAATAATAGTTGTAATTTTAGCAATTACTAAGATTTTTATAAGTAGAAAAGTAACATCTGTTAAAGAAAATATAGTACCTTCTGATTGGTCAGGTGATGAACCTTTATTTAAAGGAGTTCCTATAGTGAAAAAAATGCCTACAGAAAGGTATATGCCTATTACTAAAAAAACTATTATTTTAAAATGTGGACTTACACCTTCTGAATTTGAAAAAGCTTTTATAGACGGAGACGTAAGAAATAGCGATGCAACAGTTATTAAATGCATTGCTGTTGAAATTAAAAATATAGTTTTAGACTATAGAGATAAAGCAATAGAACCTATTTATTTAATGTGTACTAAAAAAGATTTAGCTGCAAAATTAAGAGTTAGCACTGCTAGTTTAAATAGATACTTTAAAGGTGATACGTTTACTTTAAATTCAGAAATAGAAAAATTATTAGAATACGATGATCAATGGAATATCTTTAAACTTAGACTCCCTGCTTAGGAAGTATCAAGAAGATATATTTGCTCAATACTTAGGAGAATATCCTAATCTTTCTAAAAGATACAAGAGTTTATTGAGATCTGGAGATCATAAATCAGGTTGCAGGTTAAGTTATTATCAAGGTATATTGTTTTTTATAGACAATGCTACTTATGATGGTAAATTAGCATTTACTGCATTTGATATAATAAAAATAAGAGAAGGTATTAATAGTGTTCAAGAACTTATTGATACAGTTGTGAATACTTTTAAGCCTTCGCTTATTACTCATACTGCAGAAAAAGAACAAAGCATTAGTATATTTACTAATGACGTACCTTTTACTGATAGTAATAACTTATTATCTCATTTACAATTAACTCCAAGCATTTTAAACTCAGATCCTGAGATACATTTAGTAAAAGCTTACTGGACTAATACAAAAACAGATAATGAAATTCTAAAGAATAGATTTCATGATCCTAATGTAATACCTACACTAGCTTATAAGTTTCCTAATGGAAATATAAAACTGTATTTTAGAGGTCAAGAGTTTAAATGGTGGAGTAATTGTACTAATGAGATATTTAATAGTTGTTACTTACCTGAGTTTAATGATTCACACATTGTTGTTACTAGTAGTAAGTTAGATGCTCTCATACTGTATAAAGTATTTGGAGTACAAACTATTGCAAAACAACAAGAGTACGGTGGTTTAAATTTAGACATTAGTAATTTTAAATCTAGATACGTACTATATGATAACGATAAAACTGGTATGGTTGAAGGAGGCAAATTAGCTTCTACTTTAAATGCAGTACAGCTATTCTTACCAAAGGGTAATGATACTGCAGAATTAATTATAAAAGATTATTTAACTTTAAAAACTTTTACAAATGATATATTACGTAAAATATAGAGACCAATATTGTTTGGTAACTAACCTTAAAGGTGATATAGAAGATTACCTTGTTAGAGAAGACTGGAATCTAGAAATATATTCTGGAGAATTAGCAAGATCTGTTGCCTTAACAAAAATAGATTTAGATGGTCCTTCAATATACACAAGAGCAATAGATGATCCAAACTTTGGACTTGATGTTCCTGTAGATATGGATAAACTAAACTTAAAAGCAAATGATGAGTTTAATTTATCTATAGAAAATGCTAGGATTACAATATTAAAATTAAATCAATATTTAAACAGTATAAACGAATACGTATGTGTAAAATAGGACTTGTTTACCCTAATTTAAATTATCAGAATAAGTACGAAGTTAATGGTGCTTATGTAGATTACTTTAGTAAATTTGGTGAAATTGTACCAATTACACCAGAATGCCCTTATATAAATGATTTAGATGCTTTAGTCTTGACTGGCGGTGCAGATATAAATCCAATAAGATACGGTGAGTTTCCTAATGAATCAGGAATGCCTAACCAAGAATACGATTACTTTGAGCAATATATGCTTACTAAGTATTTAGAGTCTGATACTCCTATTATAGGAATCTGCAGAGGTATGCAAGCTTTGTTTGTACACTATGGAGGTAAGTTAAATCAACATGTAAAACTACCTACAAGTACTAGTAAAGGAAGTTACCTAACTCAACACATGAATTTTGGTAGCAGAGGTAAGATTGTAGAACATTTAAAGTTAACACCTAACTTTGAACACTTGAAAAATATAAAGAAAGTTAATCTAGGAATTAATTCTTTACATCATCAGACTGCAAACTTAGACACTATGCCTAAAGAAATAGTTCCTATGGGTTATTCTAAGGAGAATAAGAACTTAGAACTATTTACTGTTAAAAACAAGAATATCTTAGCTTTTCAAGGTCATGTTGAAGAACTAAGCAATACAAAATTATTTGATCACTTAATAAAAAATACTATCAATGGAAAATTGGCTAATTGGAACTGATTATGAATTTGGAATCTCTAAAGATGGAGAACCTATTTCAATCGTAGGAAAAATAGGAGGTACAAAGAACGAACCTCTAGATATTGGGAATGGTTGTGCAAGACAAGAAGATAATGTAAATGCAGAAGTAACACAACCACCTGTGAATAATTTTAAAGATTTTGTTAAGTATATTGAATACGGACTGTCAACTATTAAGTCAATGGTTAGTGGTTACGATCTTAACTTTAATTCATTAGAAATATACTCAGATGAAGAATTAAACACGCATGAAGCGCAAGTATTTGGCTGTGAGAGCAGTTTTGATGTTTACGCTAGAGGTTTAAGTAGACCAGCAGTAGCTACTAACCCTAATCTTAGAAGTGCAGGGTTTCATATACACTTTGGTAATGACAAATTAATTAATAATAACGAAGCAATGGAAAAGCTAGTAAAGTTATTTGATAAATATGTTACATTACCTTCTATGTTAATAGATCCTGAGCAAGGTCGTAGAGAACTTTATGGTAGAGCAGGTGAATTTAGAATGAAACCTTACGGTTTAGAATGTAGACAACTAGGATCATTCTTTTTATCTGACTTTAGATATATAGAGTGGGTATGGGAAGGAGTAGAAAAGTGTATTACTCAGTTTGAAAACGGAGAAAACTTAAATGCTAACCTTATGTTTACTCGTAATGATCTAGATGAGACATGTACTATTGAGAATATTATTAATAGTTATGATTTAGAAGCAGCACAAAAGTTTTGTGATGAAAATAATATTAACTATTTAAAAAAAGAAATATGCAAAAAGTCTATGTCTATGGTAGCCTAAGAAAAGGACACTATAATTTTAAAAACTTTTCTGGCATTTCTTATATTAGTACAACTAAAGTAAAAGGATGGGATTTATTTTCATTAGGTTCTTATCCAGGAGTTAAGCCAGGAAAAGGCACTTTAGTTGTAGATTTAGTTGAAATGGATAATAAGACTTATAAACAAGTCTTAAATATGGAATTAAATGCAGGATACTCTGAAATAGATATTGATATCAATGGAGTTACTGCTAAATTCTTTCCTTATAATTATAATTTAACACAGTTAGTACCATCAGGAGATTGGTCTGACTACAAACAATATTAATATGTGTGGAATTAGTGGAGCTATAGGCTCTAAAATTGACATAGAAAAAATTAAAATGTTAGGTATGTTAAATGAAGACCGAGGCGGTGACGCTGCAGGTATTTATGCAAACGGAGAAATACAAAAAACATTACAAAGTTATTATCATCTTATACAACACGATGACTTTCCTAAAAAAGCAAAGGGGATAGCTCTAAATCATTCTAGAAAAAGTTCTAGTGGGGGTAATAACATATTAAATGCACAGCCATCTGAAATAGATGGTGATATTTTTGTTTTAAATGGTACTGTAAAGAACTTAAATACTCTAGAAAAACTTAGTGGAGTACGAGCAGAGCAGTTAGATAATGATACTGCTTATCTGTTTAGACTAATGAGAGCTGGTAAGACCGAGTGGTTAAAATATTACACTGGTGGAGCTACATTTGTCTATAGATCTGGTAATAAAACTACGTTTTGGGTTGGTGCTTCACAAAAGAAAGTTGAAAGACCTTTACACTTTTGCTATATTAAAGATACTATGTACTTTTCATCTTTGGAAAGAGATCTTCAAGTTATAGCTAATGGTAGTGAGATCTCACATTTTGTAGAGAATACATTAATTACTGTAAGTGATGAAGGTTTGATTTTGGATTCTGTTGCTATTGCAAGAGAAACTCCTCATATAGAAATTAATAATCTAAGAAAAAGATTATTATCTTGTCCTTATGATGAGAAATACTCTACTTTAGAGTCTATGAATACTGGTAGTAAAAAAGTTATATTCTGTGGAGGTGCTTATTATTTAAATAATGAGTTTTTCACAGGTAAAGCTAAACTAGATAAGCATGGAGATTTAGAAAAAGTTGCTCAACATAATATACAACCTAATTACTGTTTTAAAAACGGTATACTTGTAAATGATGACTTTTTCCAAAATATTCAAGTAAATAGTGTTAGTATTTATGACCATAAGTTTGATCCTTTAAATGATTTTTCACCTAAGCAACAAGACGTTATTTTATCTACAGCCCATACTATTGGGCTTAGTGATGTTGATTATGAATTAGTAGAAAAACTGGTTAATCCAGAGATGCTATATTATAGTGCAGATTTACATTGTCATTTTTATATGGGTGAGTTAGCTGATGGGATTATTAATCCTCTTGGTTCTAGTACTCACTATCACTTTAAAGATGGTAAATTCATAAAGATGAGTTATTACTCACCACAAGAATTTGCTGAGAAAGTAGAAGATATAAATAATGATATAGATAACATACTATATGAATTTGATATTGAAGATTTAGATATCGAAGGTGCTTCAATTTATGAAACTTTAAAACAATATAAAGAATATGTTAAACATAGTGACAAGAAGTGGGAGAGTATTACCTAAAGATCAATGTGCTCTCATAAATAATGAGTGGTATAAGAAAGGTAATCGCAAAGTACAAGACAGTGGTGAAGCTTATAAAGTAGGTATGAGTTATTATCCTGCTGATAAGTTTTACTGGGATGTACAAAAGAAGCAATATTACAGACTTACTGATAATATTGTATTAGGTTTTATTGACAATATGAACGTTTTAGGTCATTTTAAGAAAGGTGAGTATACTGCAAAGATTGTAGATTCTCCTTATTATCTAAATGACTATAGAAAGTTCAAAGAAATGTATTACCACGGTAGATATAACGCTTTTACTAGAATGCCTAATCCTGCATATGTTAAAAACTATAAGAACTTTAATACAAGACTGTATGGTGCAGATAACAATGATGCTTTTGACATGGCTCGTCTTGACTATCAGGATAAAGCTAATGAAAGAACAATTCCTGAGTTATTTGATTATACATTTGGAGTAGAGTTTGAAACAGCCGATGGTTCATTACACGATAAAATGTTACAGGATAATTTTTTAATACCTGTAAGAGATGGTAGTATAGATGGTTATGAGTATATTAGTGTTCCTATGCAAAAAGAATTAGACACACTAAAAGCACAATGCCACTATCTATCAAGACAATGTACTGTAAATAAAAAGACAAGTACTCATATACATATAGGTAATTTACCTAGAACTAAAGAGTTTGCACTTTCATTTTACATTTTAATGTACAGATTTCAAAATGAGATCAATGCTATGTTTCCTCCATTAAAGAAGCACCTTAGAGCTCTTGATGATTATGGTAACAGAGAAGCAAAAGATTACTGTAAGTTTTTACCAGAAATAAATTTAATGTATGGTAAAAACTATGTAAACGAAGATGGGGAGTTTAATCAAGAAGAAATAGACGAAGCTTATGAAGATTTGTGGACTTTCTGGAATGATGGAGAAAGACCTTGTGATGATCACAACCCTGAAAATAGAAGACACCACAAAACTGGTATGGCTAAGTGGAACTATGTAAATAGGTATTCTATTGTAAATATGAATAATTATTTCTTTACTAGTTCTAGAACTATTGAGTTTAGATACCATGAAGGTACATTAAACTTTGGTAAGATTAGTAACTGGATTTTATTAAACGTAGCGTTTGTAAAGTATGCTAAAAATAATGCAGCAGAGATATTGAGTAGCAATACTAAAATTACATTTAAGGATATATTATCCGAACTAGATAATGACGATCTAGAATCACATTTAATTGATTACATCTACAAGAGAAAGGCTGAGATGAGTAAATACTATGCTCAACAAAACCCATTCTTTAGAATATTTGAATTAGATAAAACATACAATTGCACATGGCAAAATCTGAAGTAGCCGCAAAGAGAGGTAGAGTAAATAGGAGAAAAGGACACGATTATGAAAGATTAATTGTGAGAGTACTTAAAGATTTAGGCTGGACTAAAGCAATGTCTACAAGAGCATGTAGTAAACTACTTGACGATTGTAAGATAGATATTGCGCCTAATGGTCCAGTTACTGATAATTTAGATTTTCTAATTCAATGCAAAGCAGGGTACATAAAACAAAGACCCAAGGCAGACGTTGAATTTAGAAAAATGCTTGAAGGTTTAAGCGAGTATTTTCCTTCCGATCATACAATATTTAAAGCAAAAAAGTTTTTAATGCACAAGTTTGGCAGAAAAGATGAAGAACATCTTGTCACAATGACATTTAAAGACTGGATTGCATTAATGCAAGAGTTAGTTTCATTAAGAGAAACTTATGTGGAGCAAGAACAATCAGATAAAAATTAATCCAGGTACACAATATCAAAACAAAAGCCTACAATACCTATACCCTAGTATTAGATTAACTAACAAAAGCATCTATGCTTATTTGTTAAATAATTTTGAAGTACTAGGGGTAGGTATAGGTGATTTAGCTTATGATATTAATTCTACGCTAGATGACACATTTTATATTCTTGTAGATGTTTATGGAGTTCATAAGAATGGATCCTACATACAAGAAGAATACTATAGAAGAAAGTTTGAAAGTGGATTAGCTATGATTAAAGAGAAAAAAGGATTTGTAACAGATTATACTTTTAAAGGTAATCAACATATGATAGTAGTAAATTTACCTTATTCTAATATGAAAATGGATTTTTTACTAGGTAAATATAGTTACATTTATCCAAAACCTGAAGAAATTGATTTATTATTTCCAAAAACTAAAATGCTTGATAAAATAGAAATTAGAAATCAAGATAATTTAGTATTACACAACAATATACAAGCTAGACCTAAGTTTAGAGAGTTATTACGTAATGAATTTGGATTTACTGAAGATGTTGAAAAAGGTATTGAATTTGATTTACCACCTATATTTAAAGAAGAGGTGTTTAATCATTATTTATTAACAAAATAAATAACATTTTAATGAACAATAACATTATGCCTGGTAAAGAACGGCTGATACTGACAGGAAAACATGGAAGACCTTCTACTATAGAAGCTTTTAAAAACTGTCAGTTAGGAGAATTAGTGCAGCGTAGGCAGTTTACAAAAAAAAATGGAAAATTTGTTAAATACTATAGAGTATTTGACCAGTTTAACAAAGTTAATTATAAAAAATATAAAACTAATAAAATAAACGCACACGATTCTATAGTTCTTAGATGGGGTACTCAAGAGCCTTTTAATACTAATAATAAATCAATAGTATATAACAAGATACCTGGTTTACAAAATGCAACTAATAAAGGGTTATCAAGAGTTTTAATGCATAAAGCAGGAGTTAGAGTACCTACAATTATTACACCTAAAAATATAACAGAAAATCATTTACCTATTATTAGTAGACCTTTTATACATAGTAAAGGTAAAAACTTTATAGTATTAAATACTATTAAAGAATTTAATAAACACTATAGTCCTGCTACTCATTACTATGCAGAGTTTATAGATAAACAGTTAGAATTTAGAGCTCACGTTGGTCATGGTAAAGTACTAAGACTAATGGCAAAGCAAAATCCTAACAATGGTAACTTAGCTTGGAATATTGCTGCTAATAGAGGGGGTAATGTAGCGGAAGATGTAGAAGGTTTTAAAGTTATCCGTTGGAATGACTCAGAACCTTATCTAGATGTACTAAAACAATCAGTACACGCAGTAGAATCTTTAGGATTAGATTGTGGTGGTGTAGATGTAATGTTTAAAGATGGTAAAGCTTATGTTCTTGAAGTGAATACAGCTCCTACTTTAAACTCATGTCCTACAACAGCTAAACGTTGGGGTATGTATTGGAATTGGTTATTTAATTCTGAGTCTAGAAGAAAGCATTATGATTGGAGAGTATGGCAAAAAGCTAAATCCTTTTTCTTTAAAAATGAACAATTAATAAATTAATATGCTTTCAGAAATAGAATTAGAAGAAAAAATGAGTAATACTTCTACAATTGCTCTAAATAATGTAATGATAGCAGAATTTGAAAAATTAAATACTATGAAATTTGTAAATTCAGGTATTTTAAACTATCTTTACATTAACAATACAATTAAACATAGTGCTTGGTGTGAGCCTCATGAACTTTCTTATAATGTATCATGGGAATGGTTAATACCTGTAACACAAAAAATTAAAGACAAAGGAAATGCTGAAGATTTTTATAATATAAGAGATTGTATTCCTAATAAAACTGACACCTATAATGCAGTAGTAGAATTTATTAAACAATATAATAATAACAAAAATGGCTAAAAATAAAACACGTAAGCAAAGTACTGGTAGAGTTACCAATACTTTTAATAGTTTAAAGTCTGATAATATAGTTCTTACCAGAGATCTATACATAGCTGCTGGTATAATTGACAAGCAACAAGCTGAAATTAAAAGCAAAGATGATCAGATAGTAAGGCTAAAGAAAAGACTTCAAATTGCAAATGTAGAAGATTTAGGAGAAGATGAATAAGCTAATATTAACTGTAGGTATTCCAGGCAGTGGCAAATCTACTTGGAGTCAGCAGTACATTCGAGAAAATCTTAATACTGTTAGAGTTAATTCTGACAGATTAAGAGAGATGTTATTTGCTTATAATCCTTATAGAATGAAAGAATACTGGAGTGATAGTAATTTACAAAATAGAGAATCAATTGTAAGAAAGCTAGTAAGAGACATGGCATCTAATTTACTTAGTAAAGGTCATGATGTAATCATAGATGCTATGAATTTAGATCAAGCTGTAATTACTAAATTTATTACTATAGCTGAAGTAAACCAAGCTTCTGTATCAATTAAAGAATTTAATACCCCACTAGATACATGTATAAGAAGAGATCAGCAGAGAGAAAGACATGTGGGGAAAATTTACATAACACAAAAGCAAGAGCAGTTTAGAAAATTAAAAGGTACTAGTTTCTATGCTTCTCTTCCTTTATTAAATTAAATATAATAAACTTAATGAGATATTCAATATTACCAGTCGAACATAAAGATATTTGGGATAGATATAAAGATGCAGAAGCACAAAGATGGGATGCCCAAGAAGTTGATCTTAGTAAAGATCGATTTGATAGACTATCTAATAGAGAACAAGATGTATTAAAACAAATACTTGCGTTCTTTGTAGTTAGTGATGGTATTGTAAATGAAAATTTAGCTGATAACGTATGTCCAGAAATAAATATACCTGAAGCTACATTCTTTTACGATTATCAAAAGTATAATGAAAATGTACACAATGAAACATATGGGCTGCTTATTGATTCTTATATAAAAGACCCAGTAGAAAGAGACAAAATGTTCTCTCCTATAGAACATATGAAAACTGTACAGAAAAAAGCTCAATGGGCTTTAGATTGGATTGGGGAAGACTCTAGTCTAGAAGAAAAGATAATAGCTTTTGCATGTGTAGAAGGTTTAGCTTTTCAAGTATTATTTTCTTATGTATTTTACTTTAGAGATAAAGAATTTATGCAAGGTCTATGCCAAGCTAATGAATTAATCCTAAAAGATGAGCAAAGCCATTATGAATTTGCTGTACATATGTATAAAAATCATTTAAAAAAAGTAGATCCTAGTTTAATTAAAAAGATAATTATGTCTTGTTATGACGTAGAAGTTACTTTTATTGAAGAGACTTTAGGAGTAGGACTACCAGGGTTATCTCCTGAAATGATGCATCAGTTTTTACAATTTGTAACTGATAGAGTGTTAGTTGATTTTGGATTACCTAAAGAGTTTAATGTTACTCAGCCTTTAGCTTATATGGATAAAGTACTTATGGAAACTAGAAGTAATTTCTTTGAAGCTAAGTCAGGTACATATACTCAAGTTACAAGATCAGAAACTAAATTTGATGAAGATTTTTAAACTAAAATATAAAAAATATGGCAAATCATTGTTATAATTATCTTAATATATTTGAGATAAGTGAAGAAACAAGCTCTATTATATATAATTGGGCTAGAAGTTATCCCAAGTATAATACTATGAAAGCTTGGTATGACGAGTTACTATCAGTACAAAATAGAATTAAAGAACCTAATACTAGATGGTTTGAAATAGATAATATTGAATTACTTAATTCTAATGTTAACTATTCTTCTGAAATATCGTTACAGGGATCTACAGCGTGGGCTCCTACAAAAAAGCTAGCGTTAGCTATATCAAAAGAATTTAACTGTTGTGTTAATCTTACGTATGAAGAAAGTGGAAATGATGTGGGAGGTGATATTATATATGAAAGAGGAAAAGTTAAGCCTTTATACGAAGGTTCTTATCATGGCTATAGACTTTGGGAAGAAGGTATAGACTACTTGTATAGAGAAGTAGATAACATAATGTACGATATGCTTATAGATGAAGATATTGAAACAGCTATAGCTGAAGCTCATTCATTTGTAGATAGTGTTATGTTAGAATCAAATGTACGTTCAATAAGTCCTAGTAACTTAGAAGAATTATTTACATATATTAAAACACAAGCAAATGAAAATATTAAAAGGTAATAAAACTAGACAGCCTTTTAATCCTAATAAAATACTAAAAAGAGTTAAGGATCAAAGTAAAAATCTTAATGTAGATCCAACTATAGTAGCACAGAAAGTAATTGCAGGAGTGATGAATGATATGGAGACAAAAGATATTGATGCACTTATTGCAACTACTGCTGTAAATTTAATTCTAGAAGATCCAGATTATAGTTATCTGGCTTCTAGAATTTTAATTACTAGACATGCTAAAATTATTGGTGTAGAACCAGTAGAAACTGACTTTTTATTTGATTATAAAGGATTTAAAAGCTATTTATACAAGTATTCTAAGAGAGACGATATGGGATTTCCTATAGAGTTACCCCACATGTCTTACAAAAGAGTCACAAAGGCTCTTAAAATGGACACAGAGTACTATAATGCACTGTGTAACCATGAAATTTCTATGGCTACTCCTATATTTGTAAATGCAGGTAGAGATTCTGGTGCAATGATTTCTTGTAATTTAACAACTTTAGTAGAAGATTCTAGTGAAGGTATTTTAAAAACATTAGATGATGTATCACAAAGTTCAAGAGATGGTGCAGGAATTGGTTTACATATACATAGTCTAAGATCTAAGCATTCTTTAGTATCGTCTTTTAAAGGAAAAGCAGGTGGAGTTGTAAGATTTTTGGATATGGTACAAAGCCATATGAGATTTTTTAAACAGGGTAACAGATCAGGTAGTGCTGCTGCTTATTTAGGAGTATGGCACAGAGATGTAGAAGAGTTTTTAGAACTTAGATTACATGCAGGAGAGCAAAGAATGAGAACTCCTGATTTATTTACAGCAATATGCTTACCAGATCTTTTTTGGGAAAAATATATTAATGATGATGAAGATTGGTATTTGTTCTGTCCTCATGAAGTACAAAAAGCTGGTTTTGAAAACTTATATAAGTTTTATGGTTCTAATTTTACAGAACATTATAACAAACTTGTAGATGCAGGATTAGGTTTTAAAGTAAAGACTTCTGATATCTTATACAAAATACAAAAAAGTATGGCTGAAGCAGGTCTACCTTATGTAATGAACTGGTGCAATGCAAATAAAAATCATCCACAAAGCCATTTAGGAACTTGTACAGGGAGTAATCTTTGTATAGAAATATATCAAATGTCAAGACCTAATTACACAGCTCAATGCGCTTTATCTAGTATTCCTTTACATAATTTAGATCTTAATGATTTTGAAGAATTAGGTAGACGAGCTAAAGTAATTACTAGAGCTTTAAATAGTGTAATAGAAAACAATAACTGGTCAACAGAAGGAGCTGCTAATGCAGGTAAAGAACAAAGAGCTATTGCAATAGGTATAGCAGGTTTAGCTGATTATATGGCAAAACATAAATTAGATTTTACAGGTGTAGAAGCACAGAAGTTTAATAGAAAAATGATAGAAACAATTTACAATTCATCTTTAGAAGAAAGTTGTAGATTAGGTAATGAAGGAGTTTATAAACCAGTATTTCCTAAAGTGCATAAAGATGGTAGAGTAAATTCTACATTTGTTGCATTAATGCCTACTGCTAGTTCTGCTACATTAGTAGGTTGTTATGAATCTTTTGAACCAGTCCAAGCAAATATTTTCCAAAGAAGAATAGATGCAGGTGAATTTACTATTGTAAACAAGTATATGATTAAAGAATTACAAGATCGTGATATGTGGAATATAGATATTAGAAATCAAATATTGGCAAACAATGGTTCTGTACAATCTTTAAATATTGATGAAGATTTTAAACAAAGATATAAGACTATATGGGAACATTCTCAAAAGTCTTTAATTAATCTTGCTGGTATTAGGCAAGAGTTTGTAGATCAAGGACAATCAATGAATTTATATTTTCAAGATGCTACAACTGGTAAAATAGGTGCAGCATTAAAGTATGGTTGGAATTTAGGATTACCTACAGGTAGTTACTATACTAAAACACAATCAAAGATTGATGCTCCTGTTAGTCTAGTACAGACTAAATCAGAAGTTAGTCCAGGGTGGGAAATATCCTGCTATGGATGTGAAGCATAAATTAAATACCCTAGTGACATTATAGTTGCTAGGGTATTATTAAAATTAAATAAAATGAAAGTAATATTAAACGGTACTGATGAACAAGTACATAATTTAAAAGAATTAATAAAAGAATTTAAATCAAATGGAGATACAATGCTTCCTGACTTAAGAGAAGATTATCAAATTAAATATCTTTGGAGTACAGCAGATGTACAAGATAGATTTGAATGTACAGATGAAGAAGCATTAATTATCTTAGAAAAAGCATTAACTATGCCATCTGTTATGGAGCAAATTTGGTTTTCAATAGAATATTTAAGTAAAAATAATTAAATATAAATATATGAAAAAAGATAACAAAATACTAAATACTTTAGCTGAAACAATGTTTTCTACATTAGATAGACAAAGAAAAATTATTGAAGAAATAGAATTTATTATAAAAGATTCTAGAGCTCAAGGCTATTTAAATGCTAGAGTAGCTTTAGAAAGTATTAATTTATTAATAAAAGAAAATGATTAAACATGGATTTAAGTAAAATAGAGAACATTGAAATAGAAGGCATAGACTCTGCAGATTATCCTGATTTTTGCGACGCTTTTATAGCTGCTGCAGAGTATGGTGGAAAACAACTAACTGAAAAACAATTAGATATTTTAAATAATGATAGTAGTTTTGTCTATTCTTGTGTTATAGATTTAATTTATTAATTAAAAAATAAATTATGAAAAAAATATTAATAATAGTATTATTTATAATTATACCTCTTACAGGGTTTAGTCAGTTAAATAAAAATATATGGCAAGCGTCTACATTTCAACTTTTTTCTGGAGCTGCTGATGGAGCAAACCAAGCTTATCTTTTTCATTATGATAATAGTGAGTTATTTGAGAAATGGGGAATTGCACCAAATGAAGAAGCATGGAAAAATAAATGGGTTGTAGATCCATACGGACAAGTTAGAGTTGGTACAGAACGATTCTGGTTATCTAGTAGGTCACTAGTTTTTTTAACTGACTTTCATCACGCAACAAGATTTGTAAAACATAGACTTAATGAAGGTAGTGTTTTAATGTACGCTTTTGGTCATGGGATTAAAAGGAAAAGATGGTATTGGTATCTTGCTGATTTTAGTATAATGTTTACTGCTAGATCAATTGGCTTTTACTCAACATACAATATTGTATTTAAATAAAAAATAAAATAAATGATACCTCAACAATTAGAAGATAGTCTAAATATACTACAAGGATGTATAGACTGTGAAATGTTAATGTACTATGAAATAGAAACATACAATCAACTTCATGGTACTTTTTATGATGCACAAATATTAATAGATGACTACGAACAGAAATACGGTATTAAATCTTTTACAGAGAAACAATATAGGGAAGCTTATGGCGTTGTATTTGTGGGAGATGAAAAAAGTACGGATAACACATTACGAGTTACAAAACATTTGTAAATATCCTTATTTTGTAGAGTACTTAATAAGTTATATATATTGGAAATATAAAATAATTGATATAAAATTTAAAAATAAAAGGTTTTTAGTATAAGTAACAGACCCCCTACCAAAATTAATCAGTAGGGGGTCTTTACAAATATGAGTGGAACTTTTTTTTATCAGCTGTAAGAGTCTAACCTAATCGTCGTCTGTACTCCACAAACTATACTTTAGTGGTCCTTGCTTTAACCATCTGTTAGCATACTTAGGATCTTTACTAGCCATAATACCTTTTACTCCAGGTATCATCTTCATAAAGGCTCTTTGATTTTTCTTCCATCCTTTATAGTTACCTGATTCTATTTCATCAGAATCCCATATCTTTAAAGTGTCAAGCATATTCTGTACTTGTCCTGTTGCAACTAAAGGGTTCTTTAGAATTTCTGTAGTTTCTACAAGTCCAACGTGCGTTGGTGATAGTGCAGTTAACTCTAGGAATACTCTGTTAAATAAATATAGTGTATATGGTGCTATACCTTCCTCTTCATCTTCAAATAAGTTATTGAATATAGATGCTGCTGCAATCATAGCAAATGTCATCGTAAATTCCATAAGGAATTTTTTAACTGCTACTTGATCTTCTGCAGGTAATTCAGGATATGCTTCTATCATATACTTTATCATATTAATGTTTTCTTGATTCCAAGAAGATGCAAAGAAAGCAGCAGTAGATCTCCAGTATCCAACATCTTTTTTATCAAGTTCATAGTTAAATGACTTACTTCTAAATCGTTTAGAAAAACCTTTTATAATCCAAGATTTGTGAGTTAATAGAAGACTTGCCCAAGCATTCTGTTGTGCTGCAGTCTTGTCTGTAGGATTCATACCCCCTTCAAATACTGCAACTTGATTACCAATCAGAGCTCCCATAAAAGCCATATTAGCTTGGTGCTTTGCTCTAGTACTTCCTATTTTTTTACCATTTAATAGTAACTCATGTAGCGGAGTAGCATTTTCATAGTTAGCATTTCCTGGCTTTATTATTTCATTCTTATATAATCTGTAATGATCTAAAGCTGCTAAAGTTACACTAGACTTTACACTATATGCACCTAATTCAAATCCAGCCATTGTAGGATTGTCTACTAAAATTCTAGTAAACTTATTTTTATTTAAATTATCAAAAATCTGTTCAGTACTTCCATAAATACCTAAATCTTGTAGTAATACATTTAGTTTAGCTTTTTTTCTCTTATTACCAATCTCACCTACAGCTTCTAAATATAATTTAGGTAATGTCTTTGCTGCAAACTTTTGTGACTTACTAGAACTGTGCTCTTGTAAATAACTATCTAGTTTTGCAAAAGTCTTAGCAGAAATATATCCTGCTGCTTGTGTAAAGAATGATCCTGCTAAGTTATTCTGTGTTACATAACTCTTAAACTTATCAACTATCTTAGTAAGACTATAACCATTAATTTCTTTTAGCTCTGATTTAGTTTCTCCATAGACAAACATATCTAGCATAGTTCTCATCTTTGCAAAATCGTTAGTTGCTGTACCTTTCTTTAGGTTACCATCTTTACTTAACTCACTTCTACCAAAAGCTCCTAGTATATTCTCAAATACAAAAGAAGATTTTTTCATCTGCTTGTTATTCTCTGACATCTTTTTAAACGCCATTATACTTTTAATAGCATCGTTAGTTATCATACTTGGATTATCTAACTTTGCAGTGTAATATACAGGTACTAATCTTTCTGATGAACCATCTGGTCTACTACCAACTGCTTTAATAAATCCTATATCATCATTAGTATTAGCCTTTATTGAATCTTTAGCTGCAGCAAATAGACTACCTATAGTGCTATCATTAGAACGCATAGCTATATCTAAAGTAGATGCAGTCATCTGTGGTGCTAGACCTTTATACTTTTTACCTACATCTCTGTACATACTAGTCATAGTATTTTCTACTATAGTAGCAAATTCTTGTTGTTCTTTAGTTAGATACTTAAACTCTAGATCTGTAGGTCTAACAAAGTACCCTGTAGCATTCTTACCTTTCTTATGGTATAAGAAATCAGTATTAGTAATTCCTAATCGTTCTGCGTTATCTAAGAAATCTCTACTAAAGTCCATGACTTCCATGTTAACTTTTTTAAATAGAGTAGTTATCATGTATGATAATATTCTAGCAATAGGGTTTGCAGAATCTGCTCCTGACATAAACCATCTATTAAGTAAGCTAGAGTCTACAGATATTTGAGAGAACTCTTTTTTCAAGGCATCTACATCTTCTTTGCTAACACCTTCTAGACTATTTAGTGCTGTATCTATACTAAATCTATCTCTCATACTTTCCATAGTAAAAAACAAAGTGTTTAGTTCTTCTATTTGTTTATGTAGAGGATGATTAGGAGCTAACATATTCTTTATCTGAGTAACATAAGGCTTGTAGTAAGCAAAGAAAGTATCTAAATCGTTTACTTGCTCTGCAGTTAAACTTTCTTGATTTTCTAATTTCTCTAAAGCCTCTTTAGTCTGAGTAGCTAATGTTTTTATAAATGCTATAAATGCTGGATCTTCTGTTGTTTGATCTTTATTAGCTTTGTTTATTGCAGTTAACATAGAAGTTACTTGTCCTGCAGCAACTTTTTTATTTTTTCTTTTTAATAAAGCATCTTGGTATTGTGTAATCTTTACCAACATCCTATCTAACAATGTATCTGAACTATCGAAGAATACATCTCCTGTAGGTACATTATTAAAAGCATTCTTATCTGCTTTGTTTACAAACTTAGCTATTTCATTAGCTATATTTTTGTGCGTAGGATTAAACATTTCTTTAATCTTAGCAATAATAGCATTAATAACACCTCTAAAACCTTTAGGGTATGTGTTATTATTAATAGCTTGTCCTACATACTTTCCAAAAATCTCTCTCCTTACTTTAGTATCTACCTCCTCTTGTGTTAATCCAAACCTACTATACTTACTGCTATAGTGTTCAGCATGTTCTTTATACAGTTTAGTCTTATCAATGTTTTTTAGAGCCTTATCTACCATATCTTGATTAGTAAAGAAATCTACAGCCATGTGTCCAGCTTCCTCTGTAAGAGTCTGTGCATTATTACCTTTGTCAGATAGTGCAATAATTCTGTTAGCAGTATCTGCTAGTCCTACAACTCCTTGTAATCCTGAATTTCTATATCCTATGTTAGTAAGATAAGAATCCATATGCTGTACACTAACTCCTACACTATGAAAGAAATTAGATACTTTATCCATAGCCGTTCCATAACTAGGAGAAGTTTCTTTTTTAAACTCACTCTTTATAGTAGTTGGTCCAGGTTTAGTTACATATACTTTACCATTAGACTCACCAGAAACATTAAATGTTTCTTTTATAGCTTTAAGATTTTCAGAATTACTGTCTACCTTTTTACTATGTTCACTTACTCTAACACCATCTATTTTATTAAATAGTTTATTTACAGTACTATAATCTGATAGTACTTTTCTAGGATATAGACTAGACCCATCAGAAAACCTATCGTTAATTACGACAGGTTCTCCTTGAGCATTTAAATCTATATCTTTCTTAGAATAAGCATGTTTAAAAATCTGATCTGCTTCATGAGAATTACTAGTTAAACTAGAAATCTTATTATACAGTTTAGATTCAGTTCCTTCTGGAGTAAGGTAAGTTTTCTTACCATCCACCATTTTAATTTGACAACTCATATTTGTATTTTGTTATTTAATTAAATTAATCTTATTGTGTTTAAGAGCAATCTTCTCCCTTAAACCTTTCGATATTAAAACTTTCTGGAGGACTTACATTCTCTGGGTTAACAAAAGGATCAAAGTCTTCAAAACCTAACACCTGGCTATCTGCAGAACTTGAGCTCCGTGCATTTTCATCAGTTAAAGAATCTAGATCTGACTTAATATCGTCCAAACTTGACTCTCCTTTACTATTACTACCCTTAGTTCCTATAAAAGTATGTAGGTTTGCGTCTTTGTTTTGGTACATAGGAAATTCAATCCCTCTACCTCCACTAAAAGTTTGTGTATCTGCTACTATATATACTCCTCTACCATCGTGAACTAATGGGTAAGTTACACGTTTACTCTTTTGCTCATTATTTATAACATCAGTATAAAATACTTGTTTACTAACATAAGCATAGTCTGGTAAGATACCTTCTTTATCTTGCATTGCTCTTCTTTCTGCATCACTTATTTTAACTTCTTCCGAACCATCTTTACTTTTTACTATATTACCTCGTAACATATAAGTAAATTCTGGAGCATACTTTCTTACTATATCTAACGCTGAATCGGTACCACTTAGTTCCCCAAAACTTGTTTTATATTTAGATCTTAGCTTTAAAGGCATAATACTCCAAAATGATCCTGGTAATATTTCAAACCCTTGCTTTAGCATTTGGTAATCTGCAAGTAATTCTGCATATCTTCTAGTTTCAGAATTCTCATACATCTCAGACCACATATCCATAAGCATAGTAGTATTAGTTGGATCTGCATTTCCTAAACTAAATGCATACATTCTATCTATACCTCTTTTTACTATTCTCTTTTTAATACGTTTAGTAAAATCACTGTGCTTACCTCCTTCTATTAATTTCTTATACTCTGCTTCTAGATCAGGAATAGTATTTTTAAAGTAATCAGGTTTTTGCATTTCCATAGATTTAACAACTAGCCTTGTATTTAATCTTGAGTATAACGCTGTTAAAGATTTTTCATTTAAAGGCTTATTTGTTATCTTTTCCATATGAGTTATAGCGTCTGTAAAATACTCGTGATCATAAGGTAAAATACTATCTAAATGTTTTTTACCTTCAACTAACCCTTCTTCTATCTTATTAGTAATCCAAGGTGCTATTTTATGTACTGTTACATATTTAAAGTTACCTTCTTGCATTTTATCCTTAAACTTATTGTATTTTTTATTATTTAAATAAGTCTGAGCATAAGATGGAGAAACTCCAGCATCTGCTAATTTAGTAATTGCTAATACATCAGATATTTCAGAAGCCATTGCCATTAAAGCAAAAGTAGATTCTAGATTTCTTTTACCATCTTTAAAAGTTTTTATTACATCCATATCAAAAGTTGGAGTGTAACCTTTAGGTAAGTCTTTTGCAACGAAACCGTAATCTTGAGCTAATATTTCCATAACTTCTTTTCTGCTTTTACCTTGAGCTTTTCTAGCAAACAATTTAATTGCAGGTTGATTAACTATAAACAAAGCTTCATTCATACTTCTACCTAAACTTAGTAATACATTAAGTACAGGCAAAGTTACTAGGTTTATATTTAACTGAGCAGCTAAAGGATCTTTTACATTATCTACTGCTTGTGCTAGAGGTTCTGCTCTATTTCTAGATACTTTCTTACCTTCAGTATCTTCTGTTGCAGATAAACTTGTAATCTTTTCAGACATCTCACCATTTTCTATAAACTTAACTCCATTGTTTAAGTCCATCTGTACTAATGGAGCTCCAGTGTTAAAGTTAGCAGATATACCAATATTTCCTGCTCCTGTAAGAGTATTCTCTAAAGCATTAGCATTAGCAGATACTCCTAAGAAAGCTTCTTTATCGTACTTTGGATTTGTTTTTGCTAATTCATCTTTATGTGTATCTCTAAAACTTTGTAGCTGTTGGTATCCTCCAGGATTTAACCCTTCAAGTGGAGTAGCGTGCTTAAATTTAATCATAAGATCTAATATAGTGTTATCTATACTATTTTCAATCTTGTTTCCATTTGCGTCTACTTCATATTGGAATCCAAATAGTTTATCAATATCATAATCAAAACCAGAAATATCTGGAGCTTCTGCAGGCATTATAATACCATTACTCATACTTTTTGGTAGTATACCTATAGGTCTAATTACAAACATAGAGTATTTATCCTCAGTAGGTATTCTATACATAAGCATTTCTTTAAATCCGTCTGGAATTAAATCTAATGGGATTCTTTTACCAAAGTTATTTTTTAAAAGAGCATCCATAGATGGGTGCATACCTTCAGGTACCCAAGCTTCAAATATTACTTTTGTAATTTTACCATTGTCATCTTTTTCAATAATTACTTTTGGTATATTTTTTTCAGACAGACCATACGAAGATACGTTATACATTGAGTTACCACTTACCTTCTGTATTGTAACGTTATTACGAACTATAGAAGATAGTACAGGCTCTATAATACTCAACAACTGAGGATCATCTATACTTAATTTATTTTCTTTAATTGCTTCTTGTATCTCCACAGGAAATTTATCTAAGTGAGTTAAGATAGTTTTTCTTAATGATTCTTTATCTCTAAATATCTCTCTTACTTTTTTACTTGCAGCATTAGTCTTTGCTTGTAAAGCTTCTTGGTATTGCTTCTTTTCTTCTTGCATACCTTGAACATCATTAGGCATTAGCTTAGTTAATTGTATAGCTAACTTCTGTACTTCATTTGCACCAATGTGCGGAGTAGTATCAAGTTGTGCTTTCCAATTAGTCATGTCCATAGTCCCTCTACCATCTATAAGACCAATCTTAAATACAGAGTGAGGAGCATATAAATCTATATACTTTGGATTAGTTTCTGATTGGATAGATGCAATTCTACCTTCAAAATCAAAATCAAACTTCCCTTTACCTGTAATAGTCCATCCAAACTTCTCTAATATATCTTTCATCAATGGATTAGTAGCTGCAAACGTAGGATCTAATACTATCTCAGAATCTTTCTTCTGTATAGGATTTAATAATCCAGATGCATTTTCATGTAGTCCAAAGTAATGTGGCTTATAGATTACGTGCTTATGCTTCTTTATTAGAGTCATAAACTCTTCTTTTGTTTGTGGCATATCTAACACTCCCATACCTGCTAAACGTACTATAGAAGCAAAAGGATCTATCATAGATTGACCATCTTGTACTGTAGCGTAGTACTTAGTACTACCATCTTTGTTTAATTCGTATATAGGGTTACCTTCTTTATCTCTACCTACTTCTTTTTTCTTTCCTATACCTAAACCTAATTCTTGTAATTCTTTACTTACTTCTACATTTAAACCAGGTAATGTAGTCTTACCAGGAGAATCATTATACGACTCTACGTGTATTCTTGTAATAGGCTTACCCCCTACTTGCATTGCAGATTTACTAAGGAATTCCCCTGGAGAATATACCTGCTTAAATCTTTTTACAAAGTCAGTAGCTAACGTACCATCAATACTTTTAAAGTTAGCAGGATCTCCTGTGTAAAGTAAAGTGTACTTAGCTTGTGTTTCTAAAGTTTGAGCTACAAATAGTTCTAATTCTAATTCACTATAAGGATCTTTAATACCTGCTTCCTCTAGTTCTTTTCTTAGATTTGCAGTTAAGTCAGCTATTTCTTTCTTTACACTACTTTCAGCTTTACCAGTACCATCGTCTTTAATTAAATATCTTCCAGATTTGTTTTTATTATAATTATCACTACCACTTACAGTAGTATCTGTCATTCTTTCACTTTCTTGATTAAATATAGCTTTTAAATTTTCTTCTACTACCTCTAAAGATTCAGCAATATTATTTCCTTTTTTTACTTCAATAGCAATCATAGTATGACCATCTCCCATTACAGGAGTTGGAATTACTCTAGAACCTTCAGATGCAAAGTTAAAGAATAAAGCTAATGATGTTTGTAAATATTCTTTCTTTGTCATTTGATCATAATCAGAAGACAAACCCTCAGACTTAATACTATCTATTTCATATAGAGTTGCTTCTGCTAAAGCTCTTGCACCTCCTAATTCTTCTAATACTTTACACATAGGGTCATTAAGATATCTGTCAGCATATCCATTTTCATTTTTAATTAACCTTTCCTGCTCCATATAAATAGAAGAGGTATATCTATGTGCATATTTTAATTTACCATTTACTCTATATGATGATTGATAATAATTAGGTAATAATCTTGCAAGCCTATCTAAAAATGCTTCTACATTTTTAAAATTAAACTTAGTTTCTTTCCCACCTTTTCCTGATTTTTTACCAAGTACAAGACCATTTAACTTATCAACTTGCTCTGTATTAACAATTATACCTGCTTTAGCAAGTATAGTTTTTAATTCTGCACCCTTTAATAACTTATATGGGTCTGCACCATATCCAACACTTTCAACTAGATCTTTTAGTTGCTGAGTCATAATACTTTGCATAGTGTTGTTATTAGCATTAAAAGCTGCTAACTCACCCTTATCATTAACCGTAACTAAAAGAGGATTTACTTTTCTCTTCTGTGCTAGTCTAAAAAATGTAGCTTGTAGTTTAGCATCACCTACTAATTCCCTGTATACTTGCTCTAATACTTCTACTTTATTACTATAGTATTTTGATTCTGGAGTTGGATTTAATCTTTCCATCATATCAGCTTCACTAATACTACCATGAGTAACTTGTAAAAACTTATTATAGATATTTAAAAAATCTTCTTTTACATCATACCCAAAAGAATCTACCTCACCAGAGTTAGAATCTACGTTTTGCAATATGTGCATTGCATCTTCTGATAATGATGTAGTTGGATTTTTCTGTGCTTTCATCCAAGACTGAGTTTGTCTACCACTAATATCTCTACTAGCAGACCCTTCAGTAACATTGTCAGCTTCTTGAGCATCCGCAGTAGCTTCATTTATCTCTTTAATAATAGTTTTTAAGCTTACTCCTCTTTCTTTTAGCTTTGCTTGCATAGCTATTAAGAAATCATTTTTATGACTATTATAAGCATCAGCTATTACTTGATAATCTGCATCGTATGTTACTAGATCTTGTAATACTTTCTCCATATTAGTGTCAGACATAGCTTCAACTAGACTTGTGTCATTTCTTTTTGCCCAACCTCTAATACCATCTACTAAAGTTATTACAGAATCTTTTAGTCTTTTTGCTTTAGACGTTCCTGCAGGTGCTCCTACCATTAAAGAATCTTTTAAAGTACTAATACTAAATAGTGCAGTTCCTTCAGTCATTGCTGGGTGTGCAGCTACAGTACCTAAACCTAAAGATAGTTTATAGTTAAGAGTATCTAAATCATTAATGTTATCAGTAAATAAACTTCTAGTCATGTGATATACTTTCTTAAAGAAATTATATATCTGAGCACCTAATCTTTTTAGTATATTACCATTAGATAAACCTGCTAGTCTATTTATTTCAAAAGTCTCGTATTGCTCTGCTAAAAATTCTAAGATTCTAGTAGTAGGATCTAAAGCTGTATCTTGAGATTGTTTAGCTTGTCCTTTAGATAAAAGAATTTTTTTAGTTTGTTCTTTTACTTCTGGAGTAATAGTTAATTCTCTCCATCTGTAACCAAACTCATCTTTAACTTCTTTAATATTAGATTTAAAAGACTTCTTAATTATATTAGTTACTCTATTTTCATAGAAGGACTCTATAGGTTTAAGTTTAGTTGCTCCTGCGTTTTGAAGGTGATTTAAATCTTCTTCTGACTTTTTAATTAAGTCTTCATGAGAGTATGTTCCAAGAATATCCCCATAATTTTCAACAGACCATTCATATATGTTATTATTACTAAAATTATAATCAGTGGACCCACCATTGTCTGAATAAATAGTAAAACTTTCTTTATTTTTTATACTGTATAATAGATCTTTTTTTCTTTTAATCTCATCTTGTATAGTCTCATGCCCTTCAACCTTAGCAGCAGTTACACCAGTAGGAAATAATACTTTAGTTCTACCTTGACTAGCAGCACCTTGTACTATAGAATTAATAAAGAATCTAATCCATCTACCATCTTTGTTTAGTAGTTGTAGGAATTGGTTTTCAGAAGAGTTCGTAAAATTAAAAACATTTTCATTTACTTTATCTTGAAAAGATAAAGCTTTACTATCCCTATTCTTTTGAAATATATCACTCTGAAACTCTATAACTACAAATGAGTTATCTTTTTTATTTCTATAACCTCTAATATGACCTATAGTAGAAGCTCCTGATTTATCCATTTCAGCAAAATGATCTTGTGCTATTGTATCAAAAGGTACATTAACTGTTAATTCTTGGTAAGTGTAATTAGGATCATTTTTATATTCATTTAATGATGCTACGTTTTCATAAAAAGTACTTTTAATAGAATCTACTTTTGATTTTAATATTTTACCATATATATTAGGTTGAATTTCTACAATAATATAATCTCCTAATATCCTTGGATTACTATAACCAAAATCTTTTACACCTACTGAATTATAATTTGAATCATATTTACCTTTTTTATATTCTTTATCGTCTTCTAAAACTATAAAATCTTCTTTTGGGTATAATTTATTATTAGGATCAACACTTGTATTAATACTAACATCAAACTGAGACATCATCATTTGATTAATTAAGTCTTCTGTTTTAATACTAGTAATATTGTTAGAATCTAAATAATCAAATATAATAGCTTGTTGTTCTTTAGGAACACCTTGCTTATTCAATTCTTTTGTAAAGTTAGTTTTAAGAGCTTTAGTACTTATTGTAATAGTTTTCCTAGAGTTTTTGTTTAAATGCTTATCAAGAGCTTCTATAGCCTTTAGTGAAAAGTCTATACTTCTTCCTTTACCTATAGAATTTAAAGCATCAGGCTTATCTCCTAATAAAGATTCTTCAAAAACTTCTTGAGTAATCTTATTATTAGGGTTAGCTTTATTATAGGCTTTAAGTCCTGCTCTTAATACTTGCTCTCTTTGTTTAGGAGTTAATACTACTTCAGTAAGTACGTGCATAGCCTCGTGATAAACAGTACTACTGCTAGCACCTTCTTTAATACGTACTAAAGCTTTAGTAAATACACCCCATGCATTAGTACCCCCTATATTATTTAAATCTTTTACTAAAGATATAGGGAAATTAGGAAACCTAGATTTAAACCAATTTAAAGTTTCTTTAGTTACTACATTACCTTTACCTTTATCTAATGTACTTAAATTTCTTCGACCTTTTCTTTTTGGTTCTGTAGATTGAGAGTTTTGATTTGGTTTACTAGTTTGTTTTGCTGGTTGTGCAGGAGTGATATCATACACATACAACTTTCTTTTACCTGCTAAGAAATCTTTTGTTGAAGAAAATTTAGGACCAGACTTTGCAAAAGCTTCTGACTTACTAATAGCTTCTGCTCCACCAGCATCTTCAACAGATAACAATCCTCTGTTAGTAATATTAAATTGCTGCCCTCCTATATTATAAACACCACTCGGTAAGTTATTTGTCCTTAGAGTTGTAGTCTTTTGACCTGATATAATCTTAGCCACATTATCTGGTTGCATAGGGATACTCTTAACCTTACTAGTTTGTTGTGCTGGTTGAAATTGTAAAGGAGTTCTATTTTCTAATGAATCTTTTATTGCCTTTTTAGTTGATAAATCAGCTTTTAATATATTTAAAAAATCATCTACAGTTCTACCATATCTATCTGATAAATAATCGTTTAAATAAACTAAAGGCTCCCATACTTGTGAAGATTCCCATACTCTAACTATACCTCCTGAAATTCTACTTTTATGAGATGTTTTGGATACAGCATTAATTATGTCTAATACAACATTTAAAACATCATCTTTTGAATTTTCAATAGACGTTTTTGGAGTAACATCTAAAGTATTGTACGTAGTTCCATTTGGAGCCTTACTTACTTTACTTTTAATGATTACTTTTCCTTTATTTTTATACTCTTCAACCTCACTAGTTTGTTGTTTTGGTTGAGATTCTAAAGCAGCTAATTCAGCATTGTACTTAGCGTCTATCACATCATTAATGTCAAAATTAAAAATATATAGACCACCAACTAAAACAGAACCATCAAAAGGTATAGAAAATTCTACACCATTTCTAGTAAGCCTTAAAGTTCTACCATCAAAAACATTATCTGAAGCAAAACCATATTCATCTGAAAAAGTCTTATTTAAAAAATTAACAAAACTTTTTAAACCCTCTTTAGTACTAGAAACTTCTTCCTTTAATGGAGCTGCAACTTTTCCAAGTTCAACTTGGTCAACTAATAGTTTTGCACCTTCTCTTCTTCTTTCTATATCAGCTTCCTTAGTTTTAATATCAGTAGTTGCATCAGTTGGTTTATTAATTCTAGTACCTATTTTAAATTGTCTAGCAAATAAAGGCATGTCTTGATTAACATTGTTATAAACAAACTTACTTATTGCTAACACTCCATTTGTTCTTTTATTATTAATCTGTGTAAAACGCATATTAATAGTACGATTACCTAGATTTTCTAATAACTCTTCACGAGTTAAATTACCAGCTTCTACTACTCCATTATTACTAATAGCATATCTATTAGTGTCGTTATTTCTTAAGATTATAACATCTGGATCTATTTGTAGTTCATTTAAAACTGATATTGTAGTGTCTCCATTTTTTTCTGCTTTACTAATTTTATCTTCTAAAGTAGCAGTTACACTATCAACATCTTTAGCTTTCCTTTTTTTCACAGGTATAGTAGCCCACGTAGTAGCACCGTTAGGTCCTACTGTAGGTATAACTTGAAAGAATTGATTTTCACTAATTTTATGAGTAGGTAAAGGTATGTCTACTGTAGATGTTTCTTTAGTAGCACTGTGTTCATATTTATTAGTTTCTGGATTAAACTTTACATTATCTATACGAAGTACTAAGCTACTAGTATCACCTACTTTTCTAGCTCTAGCAATAAACCCTGTTGTTATATCATTGTCAACGTTTTTATTTATGTTTAATCTACCTTTACTTACTTGAGTTTTTATAATTACAGTTTCTCCTAGGTTTACTGCCTTTCTTAGTAATTCCATACTAACTTTACTATTACTTTTTGCAAAAGTTTTTTTGTCAGCTCTACCTAAAATAATTCTATTAGGTATTCCATCTTTTGCACCTTCTATACCTTCTATAGAATCTCTTTGTGTTCCAGCTTCTGGTTTTCCAAATCTATAGTGTACTAGCACATACTGAAGCTCTTTTGTTCTCCAATTGTTATCTGGGTCTGGTTTTTGTAGTTCTAAATGTGCTTCTGTAATAGAGTCTCCATTTATATTTCTCCAATTCCGCATAGCTCTACCTTCCTCGGTAAGGTTACCATTAATATCTGTAGGTAAAGAGTTATCAATTCTTTCCTTTGGAACTCCATTCTCAGTATAGACAACTTTACCATTTTCAAACCAAGCATCAAGAGTAACAGTATACTCATAATAGTCTTGTTCATTGTAATTATCAAGTTCTTCAACCTCGCCTGTATATTCTTCAGCAAATTCGGTTTCTTTTATATTTTTTATTATTTTCTCTCTTTCTTCTGTTGACTTAGATTCTTTAATTTTTTCTATAACATCTTCACTTGCTCCTGCTTCTTCTGCTAATTTTACAGTTGCAGGTATACTTAAAGCAGGATTAGCTTTTACTTTCTTTTCTGCTCTTTCAATTGCAGCTACTAACTTCTCATTATTATTAACTAAAGCAGCTAGTTGAGGATTTCTTGCATTCCCACTAGCAGCCTCAAGAATAGCTCTTGCTTCTTCTGCTACATTATCACTACCGTTAGCTACAGCTTGTAGTGCTACTAAATCAAGAATTTGATTTGCCTCTTCTGTATTCTTTCGGTCAGCCTCTCTAGCTTTTTGTTCATTAGAACTAAACTTTACAGGGTTATCTGAAATTTTATTTACAAGATCTTGATTTTCTACATAGTCTAAATAATCAGAATTAATATTTTCAGCAAGTTTATTTATTTCTTGCTTATTATCTGTATATGCTTTATCCTTTGCTAAATCAACATCAGTAACTTCATTATTTTCTAAAGCTTTACTAATTGACTTTTCTATATTAGCTATTAGTTTTGTAGGTAAACCATTATCTTTAGCCTTTTTTAATCTAGCTTTTAGAAGAAGTAAATCAAAATCTTCTTTACTTAATTCTGTTTCTTTTAAAGTTTTTCTTTTCTTATTATATCCTTCTAGAAGTTTTGTTGCAGTAACTTCTCTATTATCTAATCTTTCTAATGCAGTATTTGCACCAGCATGAGCTGCTTTAAATTTCTTTTCAAGTGCTGTCTTAGCGTTTGGATCTTTAATTTCATCAAACTTATCACGCATTTCTTCTAAAGCAGTATCTGCATCTACAGCTTTCTTCTGCATATCCTTATGCTCTTTACCTTCAACAACAAATTCTGACCAGTCTACCTCATCTTTTGAGTCTGTTTCTTCTTTTGATTCCTTGCCTGTATTGTCTTGAGGATTAAGATTCACAGTACCATTAGTACCAGGAGAACTACCATCAAAAGAATCATTAGCTGCAAAATCTGCTTCTTTTTGTTCTTTTGTTTTACCTAAATTAATATCATCTGGAGGAGTACCAGTTCCATCAGAAGGAGTACCACTACCAGTATTAGATTTACCTGTTAGTTTTTGTTTTTTCTTTTCTATTTCATCTTTCTGTCCTAAGAATTTATTAGCTATATCTCCTATACCTTGGAATACAACTCCACCTAATGCACCTTGCACTACTGATTCCCAAAATTCATTGTTATCAAAGTAATCTTCCATTATATCAGTTGGCTCTCCTGTAGCACTTGCCATAGCTTCTTTACTAAAAGCATACTGAGTACCTTCTTCAAAACCTTCAGATAGAGCTTGTGACCCATAAGATTTTAATCCAGTAAGAGCACTAGATACTTTACCACTCTTACTAGTTGAAGCAGCAGTCTTAGCTAAAGGGTTACCATATATCATATCAAACTGTGCAAGATCCATAACAGCTAATGCCCAGTTTGCTTTATATACATCAGAGGCTCCTGAAGCCGCTAAAGCTTCTGCTTCCTCCACTGACTTACCACTTGCTATTAAAGTGTCTCTAATCTCATCATAAGCCTGTGTAGCTTCCATTCCTGATTCAATAGATCTAGATAAAGCTGTAGCTGAACTAGTGTTAGCAATACCTTTATACTTATTAAGCTTTTCCATTGCTCTAGCTCCTGTAGCTGTTTCTGTGAGTCCTCCTTTTATAGCTCTCTCAGCAGTTAGAATATTCTTAGCCATCTTAGGACTAGCTCCTTTCATAACATTTAGTAAACCTTTACCAGCAAGACCAGCTCCTCCCATAGATACTGCCATCATAGCAATAGTAGGACCAAACTGCTCTACAGTATTAGCCCAGAATTTAGGGTTAACTGCATCAGACCATTGTAGTCCTTTGTCGTCAGAGGTAGATAGAATCTCAAAGTTTTCTGCTGCTGATTCTTTTAAATCATCTCCTGCAGTTTTCATGATATCCCACACAGTATCATTGTAGCCTCTTTCGTCTCTCCATAGAGAAGCCATATTAGCTCCTGCTCCCATTACTTCACCTACAATATTAGCACCTAGTCTAACTACAGAGTTACCTAATGCTTCTGCGCCTGATTGATTTAAAGCTCTTTTATCTTGTATGTCAGTAAAAGAATCAGCTTGAGTAACAACACCAGTACCTTCAAGAGTACCTTGGTAGTTAGACTTTTTAGCCCCTACTCCTAACCCTGTCTTAGGGCTTATTCCTTTTTTTAATCTATCTCCTAAACTCATATATTTGTATATAATTATTTATTAATCTTTTTTATATCTAAATGTGTTCCTTGTTTATCATTACCATGAATATAAACACTCATACCTTTAAACTCAACCCTCTTATTTTTATAAGTTCCATCTTCGTTTTTAAAGGCAGCATTAAACTTTTTTAAACCTCCAAACTGAGTTGCAAATTCAGCTATCAAATCTTTTGTTGCTGCTACGTCTATACCTTCACCAACTAAATGACCACTAGTTAATTGCTTATTAAATTTTTCGTAATCTGCATTTAATTTCTTCTGGTTGTTAAGACTCCTTAACATACTAGTAACGATAACATCAGACTTAAAGTTCCCAAAAACCTCAATAAATTGATTTCCAAACTCTTTATCTAAAGCTTTTCTTTCAATTGACTCTGTTGGTGAGAATTTTATATTAGTTGCTCGTCCAAATCCATCTTCGTAATTAGCTAAATTTTCAACTTTTAATTCTTTGTCATAAGTACCTGCTGGTCCTAAGCTTCTTGTAGTTCCATCTGCTAATACTTCAGTCCTTATCATAGCTAACTTCTGTGCTAAATCAAAACTATCAGTAAATGGCTGCTTATCATACACCTGCTTTCCTACCTCGCTACCTTCTTTCTTTCCAATTTGATCGTGTATTGTAAAAAACTTTTTACCATTTGCATCTTCTTTTATTTGTATAGCATACATATCCCCTATAAATCCTGTATCTACTGCTCTTCTATTACTACTAGCTGCTAACTTGTTTAGTAAATTATCAGTATGAGGTTTGATTGCAGTTGGGTTACCACTGTGAGAAAGCTTTTTAAAGTCGTCATTGTACGCTTGATTAAATACTGTAACGCCTATGTCAGTAGTTACTATTCTTGCATCTTTACCTTCCCCCTCTACTTTTTGTAAAAACCCTGTCATTATATAATTACCTTGTGGGTCAATACCAGTAGCACGATAAGATACTCCTACTATACCGTCTTCTGCAAGCTTTTCTGGTGATATTTTTTCTGTAGAATCATTTGTAAATATTTCTATACTATTTATATCTAAACCAGGTTTAAATTTTAAACCACTACCTGTGGCTGATATACCTGCAGCATGGTAATGTTCTGTTTCTTGTAAGGTGGTTAAGTTAGCATTTCTTGCAGGTGGGCTTTGATAATCTGAAAGACCTTCTCCATTTCTCGGTAAAAAAGAGAATGTTGCTAGATCATAATTTTGATTAGCATACATGTTTTCTAAAATCTCCTCTTGCTTTTCTTGTTTAATATTTTCATATTGTCCGTTAATAGTTTTGTCAAGTGATTTTCTTATTTTTTCCATACCTACAGTGTCATCAGACATACCTTCAGCTTTACCTCTTATTTTTTTAGCTTCGTCAAATCTAGGATCTGCTACTTTTTCCCACTTTTTTACAGATTCTTTTGCCGATTCTATAGATTTTTCTAATTTTTCTACTTGTAACTTATTAGGAGTTTCTTTTTCTTCTATATATTTAGCTAGTTTTTCTTTACGTTTTTCTACTATAACTTGAGCTGCATCAATGTTACGTTGTGCTCTATCTTCTATACCTTTAGCTCTATTTAATGTTTGTGTTTTACCTTCGTCAGATTTAAAAAAAGGTTTTATATCTATACCTTTTTCTTCAGCTAACTTTAACGTTTCTTCTGGAGTTAATTCTTCACCCTTTAAAAATTTTTGAGATAGCAAACTAAGCTGGTCCATAGTTTGTTCTTCAGTTGCTTTATCTATAGCTTTTCTTTTATTTATAAGCCCATTTCTATTTTGTACAACTGCATCTGCTTTAGC